>OGND01000046.1_pt1 | contig 108533 bp, 90 predicted proteins | sample 1573381 | NCBI WGS metagenome assembly OGND01 (sample SAMEA2581989, study PRJEB24529) | metagenome | biome: Human gut stool | place: China | collected 2011
TTGTATAAAATAAGCACCCCTATATCACATAGAGGAAAGATTCGCTTCACAGCGAATATGGGTTAATTAATATTCTAAAGGTTTCAAATCACTTCGAAATGCACGAATACGGATCTTAGATACATCACGTTGTGCATATCCACCTTTCCCGTCTTCATAATTACAGCCATATGAACTTGGAACATAAGTTCCATCATCATTAACTTTAGTTGCACGAGAATAATTATTATTCATATCTATTCCATGCCATCCTTCTCCTGCAGCAGAAGACCAATAATAATTATCCTTAAACTCCCCGAAAGTACCAGAATACTGCGTTAAGGCATCCTCCATCTGACGAATACCGGGCAAGAAGTATTTTCGGTTGGTCTCATAATGTCCGCTCCCCCACCAATCACTTACCCATGTATGATATACAGATCCATCTTCCTCTCGCTTATTACGATTGTAGCAGTACTCTGCCGCAGATCGTGGATTCGTATTCAATGTCAAAACAGTCTGCCCTGCCTCCTCTATAATTTTACCAGTATAATAAAGGCCATGTAACCAATTATCTGGAGTTGAGACCCTTTCTCCTTTTAATCCCCATGGCAAACCTTCATAAATTGTTCCTGTATTATATGTATCCAACGGGTCATAATGCTCCAGATACTCCTCATATTGTTCCATATATATAACTCCGTCTTCTCTATCGTAATCATTATTGTCATCGTATGGTTTACCATAATCAGGCTTATCCCCTATGCGGTCATAAACCTGTACTTTTAAAAAATGTGTTTGTGTAAGCTCCAAAATACGACTGCCTGCCAATTCTTCCCCCTCATAATAGTTTAACTCCACTATAGCTGTACGATCCTGTGAATCAGACAGATTCTCATCAACATAAAAGTAGATACGATCCCGGCTATCATCCACTGTTACCTCTTTCCCTATCTCGGCCAAAGTCTCTGTAACCAAGTTTTTCGTAAAGTATTTCCGCTTCCCGTTACCTGCGTGATATTCACCATACGGCATTCCAGTTTCAGGATCAAGGGCTGTTGAAAGATACCCCAAATGATCATCATCTTGTGGCTTTCCTGTACACATCACTTCATGATCAACAACTTCCATACGGATCCATGGCTTTCCATCCTTTCCAAGATCTGTTCCATCTTTAAAGTTGACTTTCATGGAAGGTTGCTTATCTTTAGGAGCAAACATATAAACATCCATCGGAGTGACGCAGAAGTGAGCATCATGGTTGCGCTCACGCAAAATGGAAATATAATATTTATTATTTTGCTCATCCACATTTACCCGAGTATCAAAAGTAAATTCACCCGTCTCTGAATCTTGAGCAATCAGACCTTTAATAACAATATTATTTTTATATTGATGATTTCGAAATATCTCAAAATTATCAGTATGATCACTACCCAGATATATTGTATAACTCACCGTATAAGTTGCATTGTTATAAGTCGTATATTGAGTATTCAGAACCACACAGGCTGCATTTTCATTAGCAATTGTCGGTTTATAGCGCTGCTTTTGATAATCCTCAATTTCAGCAGGATAATTGGGCTCTCCAGTTGGCTGTTGCCTGTTTTCAAACATATAGAAAGAAAAAGAAATTTCTCCCTGCCGGTTATAAATATATTGTGTGGAACGTATACTTTTTTCCGTCTTCGTTTCACCAGACAAATGTGTAGTCTCACCCGAGGCCGTGAATGCTCCCTGTAACGGCAAATTTTTTGCCGTCCAGGTAGTAAGCAACAGACTGGGCAAATTACTGTCCGATATATTGGAATTTAATTTCAAATTTACGTCAATGCGAGCCATAAGAGCCTGCATATCAATAATACGATCCTGTTCCTCCACCGGGGTCTCTCCGGTCAGATCAAGCGTAGCATCCCCTACCATAGGCATACCCAGATCTTCCGGCAAAGTCGTAAAGATCAAAGTGGAAGGTTTATAAACAATGGATTTCAAAGCATCCAAAGGAGACAGTGTTCCGCCGCTCTCATCTATTATATCCTGTAACCTCTGAGGACGGCCATTTTCATCCAGATCTTGGAACAATGAAGCCTCTACATTAGCCACTGCATACACAATAGCATTTTTAGCATCTCCTTTCTCTGTAAATCCATTTTTATCGATTTTTACCAGACTGGTACCTTTACCAGGAGCCAGATAGCCGCCCTGATCAATAGCTCCAGCCGCATCCTTGTATCCAGTCAGATAAGTTCCGGTCAGATATTGTCCATCCTGCGTAAAAAAGAAAATATACAACTGATTGATACGTTTCTCTTCCTCATCCTTGGCATCACTGCTCCGAGTTGGAACATTATATTTCTGCATGGGATCGCAACTGAATGTCAACGCAACCTCATTTTCTGAAACAGAAGTATCAGAAAATGTTTCCTGGCGACAGGATACCATCAACAAAGAAACAAGTAAGATGCAAAACAAAAAACGAAAAGAACTGCTATTTGCCATTTTCATATTTCATTATATCTGTTATTCAAAAATAATGTCACTATCATCAGATTTGCCATCTTCCCACATTTCATTATTATCCACAACAAACTGGAGGACAAAGGCATTACCTACAAAATTCAACTGCGCTGTATATTTCGTTCCCGGAACGGGATGAAATGTCATCGGACTTCCAATACCCTCCTGATCCGTCACTTTAGAATCATCGCCAAAAGTATAATCAATATACACTCTGACATTCGTTCCAAGATAAGGATCTCTTCCGGATACAAGCAGAATATGTTCACCTTCTCCGTCATCCCCTTTCGGCAGCAGACCGGTAGTGGTCCGGTCCATACCCTCCTGAGGGGCGCTTAAAATCAAAGGTTCATTATTATGATCCGCTTCATCATACAGGATATAAGTACCCGTATAAGTCGTATTCGGAAATGTAACGTTATCCAAACTCCCGGTTTTACTAAAATCCAGTACAATCTGTTTATGGAAAGTTCCCTTCAATGCAACCCGATGTACCTTTAATTCCCTTTCACTGAAATTATTTACTTCAAAGCCCAGCGCAGTCAGCAAATGACTAAACGTAAATGTCAGACTACCTTGTGATTTCTGCTGGTTTTGAAGAACTCCAAACATAGCATCAGGAGTATTTGTATAGTCTAACTCTTTTTCTATATTATCCCCCTCCTGAGGCATGGTAAAAGTGAACTTAGGAGCTCCCGCCACACTTGCATCCTCAGGGGTGTCCAACGTAAACACGGGATCAGTTTCCTTGTAGGGATAATAAGCAAAAAAAGTATATCGATATTGCTCGGCATCTGCACCTACCGACGAATTGGATTTCCCATCCAATCCATAGCCCTCACGATACCACATTTTAGGAGAATCATAAGAACAAACCCCATTCCCTACCGTAACAGGTGTATTGTAAAAAACAGATGGTGGGCATAGATAATATTTTATACCCCAAAATGATGTAGCACTATTGTAATTCAGATTTGTTGTTCCCAACAGATAAGGAACACAGTATCCCAAAACGCCAAACTGATCTCCCACTTCCAAGGCATTCTTTGTCGTACTACGAGTATCCGTTTGAACATCAAGCACCGGAGTTTTGAAACTGATATAATCTTCTTGTCCTCCAGATATTGGAAGAGTTTCCTGGCGACATCCTGTCAGAATCAGAAAAACGATGCCACATACCCCAAAGGAAAATCTATATATTTTTTTCATAAACAACAATAATCTGAATTTTATATAATTTCATGCTACAATAATGATACCTCCGGAAGCTTCTTTCCATTCATTTACTTGAGGAGAGTTAAAAATGATATAATTACCTTTCAGCGTAAATGAATATTGATAATGCTTTCCACGTTCCCACTTGTCAGGAGTAGCGGGTAAGAATAAAATCTGAGTTTGTGATGAATTTGCAATACCCGGAAATTTATAAGTAATGCGAAGTTTAATATCTTTCACAGATTGTGGAATCAGCAATAAACTACCAAAAATATTTGTCGGTACAGCTGGAAGAGAAAAGCCATCCTTTGTATAAGTAACTATTTCAGTTTCATCTAATTCCCATTCCGACATAACATAATTACCAGTAGAATTTATACCGGTCAACTGAATCCTTATAATATATGCATCACTGCCCTCACTCTGTCCTACAATATCAACCTTCGCCAGTTCATGCTGAAACGGCATGCTCACTTTACCTGGATAACCATCTGTTCCGCATTCAACTGATCGAACAGCCGTCATCAGATCCACAGCCTCGTCGCCGGTCTTGGAACAGTCAAAGTTATAAATGGTAAAAGTTCCATCCTGATCACAAGAAGCTGATTCATATCCACATTCCGCATCAAAGGACGGATATATTGCATAAAATTGATAGATATTTCCTTGCTGCCAACGCTGAATATTGTCGTACGTCCATGTAGTCCCGTTCCTGGAAACCAGAGTAGCATCAAATACTTGCCGGGCAGTTCCTGTACCTGATATTGGTGAATACCAGCCCCACACATCGAAAGCAGACATATCATCTGCTGCATTTACAATACCGCGAGTCAAAGCAGATCCCTCAAAATCAATGGAAGGTGCTTCGCTATCTGGGAATGGTACGTCATTATCCGAAGTACATGCCACAGCCAAAAAGATCGAAAAAACTGATATAATAAAATACATCAGAAATTGAAGCTTGGATGCCATAATTAGGTCTCTTTCTTACTTTAATACAAAAAACATAAAACTTCACTGGCTACAGAATTCTGATACCACATTAACCAGATACTGCTGTCAGACCTATGGAAGCCATAAGCTTCCATAGGCTATTAAACTAATTACTCAAATTCCACACCACTTGTAGAACTGTTATTTTAATCAATAGTCAAATTTGTATCATCATCCCATTCCGCAACAGTTGGTGCTTCAAATGTGATATACTGATCTTGTACTCCCATCTGATCAGGAGTAATCGTGAAAATATAATTATAACGATACCCTTTTTCCCAAGTGATGGATGGAATTTTAGCCTTAAATGTTTTTTCAGTTCCTATTGGAGTGTCACTTTCACCATCGACAACATTCACAGTAAATGTAACCATTTCTACTTTATCAGAAGCTACATTTTGTTGCGGAATGACAACCCAAGAATTTACAACATCTTTTGTGTCAACAGCATCATACTGAGCTATTTCTTCATCAGCAGATGTAAAATTTGTATCACCTATAGTATTAACAGTAGAAGTCGAAGTCCATGCAGGAGATTCTTGACTTGCGTCATATGTCTCAGTAGTCCTTAATCCATAGAACTTAAAATTTTTAATCTTTACCTGTGTAGTTTCTCCAAATCCACTCTTCAAGGTAAATTGCACCATTGAAAGCAGATGCTCAAAAGTGAAATCAATCTTAGGATTCCCGTCCACTGCTGTCGTTGGTATAGACTTTGTATTAGAGTACAATAAGTCAAATTGATTATCTTTATCACCATTCACAACAATACCACTGAATTTCAATGATTTTTTATCACCATTATCCGTAACATTCCCTTCCAGATTTTTTCCTGCATAAGCAACAAATTCATAGTCCTTGTTAGGTTTCCAAGCAACGAGATTATCATATCCCCATTCATTGGTCTCACCGATTCTATAAACCAGCTTAGGATTATCATCAAAAACCTTACCGTCATCATTAGATGCAAACACATACATCTCCTTAAGATTATCTTTAGTTAACTCCGGAGCTGTAACACTTCTTGTCGGCTTACCCACAAAAGTGTTACTAAATTTGATTGCATTGCTTTCAGCAATATCCAATACTTCATTGTTACTACAACTTGACAATGCTGCTACAGCCACGCCAAGCATAAACAAACTTCTTTTCATAATTCTCAGATTTTTAAATTGTACTTATTTTTTTATTTATCGCATTTTCTCATTCCAAAGGTAAGGGGATATCAATCTGATCTTCCCATCCGTCTACACTTACATCGAATCCTCCATTTCCGCCTTGCCCGTCTTCATCACTTACCACAATATCGGTCACCTGAATCACTCCCCCACGGGGCTGGGCCTGAACCATCCGACTGACATCGAACGTGTAATCCAGCTTCTTTCCGTTCTTCAACTGCAGTTCCAGACTCAATACATAGGATTTATTGGTCTGATCGGTAGTATAACCGTCTGTGTAGGAATAATCAGGTACACCAAAAGATTCAACCAGAGCCGTACAACCGATTTCATCTACCTTGCAGTCAAACAGCAGCGTAGCGGAAGTTCCGTCAGTATGCCCGTCCTGCAAATACACCTTTTCAGCCATACCGGCCAGCGCACCGCGTGCCTGAGCTACATACTGCTGACCGGATGCAAAACGGTAACGGATCAGGTAGCTGTACGTCAACGGGCGCATTTCAACAGGAAGGGAAACAGCCTCCAGCGTCTTTTCAGCCGTATATTCACGTACAAAGGCACCATACAGCATGTCGGGCGGAGTAATGGTACGTTCGCCTTCATGAAGAGTTGTAAAGTTACTCCGTGTGCGGGTACGAGTAGTTGCCGTAGCTGTAGCCGAACTTGCCACCTCATCGAACACAATATATTCCGTATTGTTATTATAGAAGAGCAGGGTATGCATACCTTCCGGCATATGAAGACGTCCCCCTTCCTGCTCCAGATTGGATTCCGACATTTTCCCGTCAGTATAAACCAGAGCACGTATACCGGTTCCGGGATCAGGGCGGAACTCATTGTATTCACGGGGCCATTCTTCCTGCCACACTTCCTCCCAATCTACATAATAGGTACGTTCCCACTCCTGCTCCCAGTCAGCTTTTACATGAGTTTTTACGCTGTAAGAATGTTCATCGTGGGTATAACACAGTTCCTTGCGGCACCCGGTCAGCGCAAGCAACAGGATTCCGATTATCCGTAACAGCGGTACAATTTTTACCAGAGGCTTCATTTCCTGCCTCCTTTCTCCATCCAGCGACCGATGTTCCATACCAGTGCAAACTTCAGTTTCACCGGACCGAACCAGTTCGTACGGCTGGTCTGCTGATATACATAATGGCCGTCCAACGGCAGATATTCTTCGTATTTCGCTGTGAGATACCCCACTCCGGCACCGGCTTCGAAAGCCAGATATTTTCCTACAGGAAACATATAGCCATAGCTTACGCCCACCATACCGCCTTCGCCTTTATAGCCTTTGCCTCCGTTTTCCAGGTCATACCAGCCCCCACCACCGAACAGACCGACATAATGACCGCGGCGTGCCCCCTGAGGCTTGAACCAGTAACGGACTTCGGGAAGTATCGTAGCCAGCTGATAGTATTTGTGTTTCCCATTGTTGTGCCACCAGGCCATATTGCCTTCCACAGCAGCCGACCAGCGATCACTGATGCGATACTCTATTTCCAAGGAAGGCATAAGAATCGCGTCGTAAATCAGATTACTCTTAATATACCATGGAGTCGGAACATAGACACGTTCAGACTTTTCAGCGGATTCACTCTGTCCGGATGACACAGGGAGTGCAGCAGCCTGAGCGACAGAATCCGCAGTCTGAAGAGCAGCCAGACTGTCGGCGCGGAGTTGTTCCAGACGCAAGGCTTCGGCACGTTTCAGTTCCAAAGCAGCCAGACTGTCAGCACGCAGACGTTCCAGACTGTCCCGGCGGGCCTGTGCAGCCTGTTCCAATGCTTTTTTATAAGTATCGGAATATTCCAAACCCATCAAGGCAACCACATCCTTACTTCCCCGGTAGGATTCATCCGTATTGGCGGTACGATAATAATCCTCCTTCATTCCATGATGGGTAATAAAATAAGATTTCACCTGATTGCTGCGATTCTTGGCCGCACGCAAATTTTCTGTCCTTGAAGAATAAGATCCGCAGAAACCACGTATCATAATCCAAGCCTTACCCTCACGAATAAGATCCCGGTGTTGTTCTATCAGTTTAGCAGCTTCCGCAATTGACTTATCATTCCCTGCAAAAGGAGAATAAAACATGAGCTTTCCCGGAACAAACCGGAAAAGTATGGCAGAGTCCGCTTTTTGTTCAACATAATCCAGTGAAACGGCGGTCTGAGATGGTGTTTTTCCGTAAAGAAAAACCCACGACATGGCTAACCACACTAAAAGACATATCCGATGCATACAGCAAGATGGGTACTCTCAAAAAATTTAAAATGAATAAACAGACTATGATTTCCGCAGTTATACGGGCCACCACAAATGACAGTGTCCGAACTGAAAAATCAAGTTTATAAATAAAGCCTTATTTTTTTACTACAGGCTTCTGATAAACATTCTTTGGCGCTGTGCCATTTTCTTACAATCTAAAATGAATCTCAGTCATCCGATATACAATAAGTTTCCGTAATCATAGTGACAAATATATATTTATAAAACTAATACTTTTCACGGTGATTTTCTTTTTCCGCCAAGAATCTTTTCCGGCCTGCACGTCCACGTCTCCTCTTTCCTGCTATCACGCCGGCAAAATTCTTAAGAACTCAATTTGTAACACTGTTGTAATATTTCCTCTGCAAAATTCGGGTATTTTGACAATATAGCCAAGAAAAATTTATTTTTTAACACAAAAAATTTTCACATCCCGATTCTTTGCAAGCCAACATCCCAATATAGGCTTATCCGGTAGCGATTGGAATTCTGACATGGAACCAACAGCATATTTCCGGAACATACGGATATAAAAAAGGCCGTTTCCACTTCCATAGCTCAAAAACAGAGACAGACAAGACCAAAGCTATTTCCATCAGAAACGACCTCGTTGCAAAAGTAAGCAATCCCTTATAAAGCCGCAATATTTTTTTGACAAAGAATGGATAAAACAGACCAAATCAATAACTATCCAGTCAAATTTATAAACTAAGCGGCTGTTTTTCACTACCAGACAAAAAAAGCAACCGCTTCGGTATCCAATCATCAGCATCCGGCTTAAAGCTGATAAAACCGATCCATCATTTCCTTCCTGTACTTCTTGGAAACCAGCAGTTCATCACATCCGTCGAAGGGCGGATACATGATACAGCGGTTGTCCTGAACCATCACCAGATAATTCATGTTCACGATATATGACTGGTGTACCTGCACAAACGACTTGTCATAAATACAGAGCTGTTCGGCCGTTGTATTCCGCTTCAGGGGCAGGAAAGTTCCGTCCGACAATGCCACTTCCCACAGCTTCCGCCCCGACAGATAACGGAAATAACCGATCTCCGAAGCATGCAGGAAACGCAGGTCACCCGTAGGAGTCACCATCATAAACGGTTTTTCAGCCGTTGGCACCGGCATTTGTACCTTGACCGCCTCCACCTCTTTTCCCCGTTCTTCCAGACGCCGGATCACAAGTTCCAGTTCCTGCGAATCCACCGGCTTCAGCAGAAAATCGAAGGCATAAACACGGAAGGCGTCAATCATATATTTGTTATAGGCTGTATAGAACACGACCTCCATGTTCACTCCCAGTTTCTTCCGGGCACGGGTAACCAGTTCCATGCCCAGCATATCGGGCAGTTCCACATCCTGAAACACCAGGTCAGGGCGTACCTTTTCGATCAGTTTCAGCCCTGCCGCTCCATTGTGTGCCACCCCTTCCACCACAATCTGTCCGTATGGCTTCAAGGCCAGACAGAGATTGTCGATGGCACTCTCTTCGTCATCTATAATTACTGTTCGATAAATCTTATTCATAGTGTTATTTAGTTAATCGGTAAGAATAATGCAAAGGAATGGTGAAACGCACTTCACATCCTGTTTCTCCGTCTTCCACCGGCACATTGCTGATGGTCATGACAATAGACTGCCGGTTGTATGAATTGAGCAGCTGAATGGTCTGGGTAATCACCTTCATTCCGGTTCCCGTTCCCCGGTTCACACTCTGCCGTCGGTAGCCTCCTCCGTTGTCGCACACCGTGGCTACGACTCTCTCTCCTTCCTGCATCACCCTGATCCACAGTCTGCGTTTGCCTTCCTTCAGGCGGAGAGCATGCTTGATGGCATTCTCCACCGGAATCTGAAGCAGCATGGAAGGTACACGTACCACATTCAGATCGACATCGCCCGTTGAGACTTCAAACCGGAACTCCTCTCCCAGCGACTTCTGCTCCAGACTGACGTACGTATGAACAAAATCCAGTTCATCAGCCAGAGTCACGGCCAGACTGTCTGTCAGTTCCAGGTTACGCCGCATCAGCTTGATCAGTCCCATCAGGTTCGTGTTGTCCGGGTTTTCCTTCCGTTCGCTCACTTCCCGGTTGAGCACATTAAAGATGAAATGCGGCGAAATCCGGTTACGGATATTCTCCAGACGCAGGGAAGTAATGGCCGTCTGCAGTTTCCAGCGTTCCTTGTCGATCTTTCTCCGGCGATACAGATACAGAGCCAGTGCAGCCGTACCCAGCAGCAAGATGCAGCCCACAAGTCCATAAAGCCACTGATGCAGATGAAGCAGCTGGTTTTCCTTCTGCTGAATGGAAATTTCCTTCTTCATCAGCGTGCTGTCCTGACGGTATTTCAGTGCAATCTCCGCGGCACGCATCTTCACACGCTCACTGCGGATGGAGTCATCAATCCGTTCGTTCTCCTGCAAATAATGATAAGCCTTCCGGAAGTCCCCGCTTTCTTCATAAAAATGCTGCAGATAGCGGTTCCGGACATTCACCATGTTGGGTTCCACATAATCGGGCTTCACGGCATTTTTCAGGCGTATCCGTGCCAGTGGCAGGTTCTTCTGCTTCAGTGCCAGTTCAATCAACTGCGTATCAATGTAATACAAGGCAGTCTGATTATTCACCCGGCGGAAAAAGTCATAACAGCGGCTCAGATAATAGGCAGAAGAGTCCGTCTGGTTCATCAGCAGAAAGACCTCACCCATATTGATCATGGTCAGATTCCGTTCAAACTCCATGTCGGGATATTTCTGGGTCAGCGCCAGCGAACGGCGGAAATACCCCAGTGCCGTCGGATAATCCTGACGGAAATAATACGAGTTGCCCCGGTTGTTCAGATACACATGCTTCTCATACGGACGCATCTGGTCAAACGAACGCTCGGCCAGATTGAAATAATAGTCACAACGGTCAAAGTTACGCAGTTCCATGCTTACCTGAGCCAGTCCGTAATAAACCGGGAAACGGTCTTTTTCAGCTACCTGAAGCGAATCAAACATAGACAGCGTGCGTCTGTACCAGAAAGATCCGAGGTCAAAATGGCCGCCGCGCACATACGCATCAGCCAGATTGATACAGATGTAAGGAAGCTTCTCACGCTCTCCGGCAGCCAGTCCACAGGCGTAGGCTTTCTCAAAAGCCTTTGCCGACAAATCCATTTCCGACTTCCGTCCGTACAGGTTTCCCTCCATATTATAAATCTGGCAATACAGTCCCTGGATGGCAGCATTGTCGTCGCTGCGGTCGCAATATGCCCGCACACGGTCCATCAACGGTACCATCGAATCAAATTCAGCCGTATAAAACAGTGCTTTCGCCTTCAGCAGCATGTTCCGGTAATAACTCATGCTGTCCGGAGCCGAGGCCAGTGCACTGTCCAGCCTGTTGTATATTCCGGCAGGATCTTTTGTCAGAGAATCCTCCATTTCCCGCATGAATGCCTCATAAACTCCCAAATTCCTGCCCTTCCTGTCTTGTCCGGCCCTGGAACATCCGGCTATCCCCGCCAGGACAGTCAGTAATATAATCCAGCCGGACCAATGGCGATATTTCATTTTCACATTTTTAGGTTTCCGCACAAAAATATATATTTTCAGCAGATAAGCCAAAAAAAATCTCTTACCTTTGAGGCCATAAACCAAGCTTCTTGAAAAATCAAGAGAAATAAAACAATAAATCTGATGAAAATACTTTCGAATGACAAAATTACGGTCCAGATCACAGACCACGGAGCAGAACTGGCCAGCATCATGGCCAACGGAAATGAATATTTATGGCAAGGCGACATACGCTTCTGGGGACGCCGCTCACCGGTGTTGTTCCCCATCGTCGGAAGGTTATGGAACAACCAGTACCACCATGAGGGGGAAACCTACGAACTGGGACAGCACGGATTCGCACGCGACTGTGAGTTCCAGCTGACCTACGAGGAAGAAAATTCTCTGGTATTCAGTCTGGAGAGCAACGAAGATACCCTGAAACTCTATCCCTTCCCCTTCATCCTGCAAATCGGATACCGCCTGCGGGACAACCGTCTTCAGGTGATCTGGAATGTGGAAAACACCGGCGACCGCGAAATGCATTTCCAGATCGGAGGCCATCCGGCTTTCTACTACCGCGACCTCGATCTGAACACCAAGCAGCGGGGATTCCTCGACTTCGGACAGAAGCACCTCCTGCTTCATTACCTCACTCCGGCAGAAAAGGGCTGCGTGAAGCCTGAACATCAGGAGCTCCGCCTGCCCGACGGCATCATGGAACTCACCAGCGACAGCTTCGGATGCGACACCTATATCTTCGACAACAGCCAGCTCCGGAAAATGACTTTGCTCGACCGCAACCGGAAGCCTTACCTCAGCCTGGAGTTCAACACGCCTCTCGCTGCTGTCTGGTCGCCCAGTGCCGTCCACCCCGACGTGCCTTTCGTATGCCTGGAACCGTGGTACGGACGCTGCGACACCGTAGGCTACCGCGGCGAACTGAAAGACCGTGAATGGATCCAGCATCTGGCTCCCGGAAAGAGCTTCACCGGCGGCTATACCATCGTGCTGGAGGATTTATAATCCGTCCTGACCGGCGCAACAGGCCCGGATACAATGATCCCTCTGTTCCCATACTGACACTTACAGCATCAGAACCGGAACAGAGGGATTATTTTTAACCCAGTACGCTTCCCAGATAGAGGAAGAACATACCGATCAGAACCAGAAGCAGGTCAATAGCCTTGCTCCGCAGATTCTTCTCGCGGAAAATCATCGCACCGAACAGGAAAGACACGATCACGCTTCCCCGGCGTACCATCGACACAATGGAAATCATGGACCCGTCCATGCTCAGGGCATAGAAATAGACAAAGTCCGCTGCCGACAGAAACACGGAAATCAGCGGAATGCACCAGTTCCAGTGGAAAGGTGTACTCGTCTTGCGTTTGGGCCACCACAGGAACATCAGCACCCCGCCCATCAGGAAAAACTGATAGATGTTATACCACGACTGGATCACCATGTTGTTGAACTGCTTCATCAGGTACTTGTCGTACAGCCCGCTTGCCGCACCCAGCACCGCCGCCAGCACAATAAAGGCAATCCATTTGTTGTGGGTGAAATCAATCCCCTCCTTCTTGCCCGAACGGCTCAGCAGGAAAAACGATCCGATGGCCAGCAGCACACCGATCCACTGATACACGTTCAGCCGCTCGCCGAAAATCAGCAAGGCTCCCACCAGCGTCATCACCGGACGGGTGGCATTGATCGGCCCCACAATGGTCAGCGGCAGATGCTTCATGCCGAAATAGCCGAACGTCCACGACGACAGCACGATCAGCGACTTCACCAGGATAAACTTGTGCACCTCCCAGCCCGCATCAGGCACATAAAACAGGGTATGCTGCAACCATTCCGGACGGAAATGAGAAATCAGGATAAACGGCAGGAAGATCAGACTCGAAAACAGGGTGTTCAGTCCCAGCACGGGAAGCACCGCATTGCCTGCCAGCGATTTTTTCTTGAATACATCATAAAAGCCCAGCAACGCCGCTGAGCAGAAAGCCAGTAATAACCACATAAATTTGTCTCGTTGAATAACCGGCCGCAAAGGTACGACAAAATCCCCAAAGATTTTGCACAAGTCGCAAACTCTCTCTACCTTTGATCAAAAATACACAGCAAGATGAACGAACAGGTGATCCAGAAACTGAAGATACTGACCGAATCGGCCAAATACGACGTTTCCTGCGCTTCCAGCGGAACCGTGCGCCGGAACAGCCGCAAAGACGGTCTCGGCAACACCGTGGGAGGATGGGGCATCTGCCACAGTTTCTCCGAAGACGGACGCTGCATTTCCCTGCTCAAGATCATGCTCACCAACTATTGCATCTACGACTGTGCCTATTGCATCAACCGTGTCAGCAACGACATTCCCCGGGCCACTCTCTCGGTCTCCGAACTCGTGGATCTCACCATTGAGTTCTACCGCCGCAACTACATCGAAGGACTCTTCCTCAGTTCCGGCGTGGTACGCAATCCCGACTACACCATGGAACGCCTGGTGCGCGTGGCCAAAGACCTGCGCGAGGTACACCGCTTCAACGGATATATCCACCTCAAGAGCATTCCCGGAGCCAGCGAGGAACTGGTGCGCCAGGCCGGACGCTATGCCGACCGCCTCAGTGTCAACCTGGAAATCCCTACGGAAAAGAATCTCAAGCTGCTGGCCCCCGAGAAAGACCACCAGAGCGTCTACAAGCCGATGCTGTACATCCAGCAGGGCGCCCTCGAAAGTGCCGAGGAACGGAAGAAACACCGCCATGTCCCCCGCTTTGCCCCCGCCGGACAAAGCACCCAGATGATCGTGGGTGCCACTTCCGAAACCGACCGCGACATCCTCAACGTGTCGTCGGCCCTCTACCAGCGCCCCACCATGAAGCGTGTCTACTACTCCGGATACATCTCCGTCAACACCTACGACAAGCGGCTGCCTGCCCTGAAACAGCCGCCCCTGGTGCGCGAGAACCGCCTCTATCAGGCCGACTGGCTCCTGCGCTTCTATCAGTTCCGGGTGGATGAACTCGTGGACGATGCCTCCCCCGACCTCGATCTGGAAGTTGATCCCAAGCTGGCCTGGGCCCTCCGTCATCCGGAATTCTTCCCCGTCAACATCCTGACGGCCGACTATGAAGCCCTGCTGCGCGTCCCCGGCATCGGAGTGCGCTCGGCACGGCTCATCGTCCTTTCGCGCCGCTTCTCCCGCATCGGCCTCTACGACCTCAAGCGCATGGGAGCCGTGGTCAAGAAAGCCCGCTATTTCATCACCTGCCACGAACTGCCCGACAAGACCATCCTCGATCTCGGACCCGCAGGCGTACGCAAGCTGCTCCTTCCCCGTCCGGCCCGTAAGACCGACGACCGTCAGCTGAGTTTCGATTTCCAGGATTAACCCCTAACCCGTCTGCCTATGACCGTCTTCCTCTACGACCATACCTTCGAAGGGCTGCTCACCGCCCTGTTCGATGCCTACGTCCGCAAGACCTTTCCCGAAGCCCTGCTCACCGCCGGCGAGCCCCTTCCCCTGTTCTGCGACGAGGTACATACCGTCGTGACCGATCCCGAAAAGTCCGAACGCGTCTGGAAAGCCCTCCGCAAGAAACTCTCCGCCGCCGGGCTTGCTTCCGTCACCGGCTGCTGGCTCTCCGAACTGCCCGAAGCCCCCCTGCTGCTGATGCGCTACCTCCGCAAGGTATTCGACTCTCCCCGGAACATCGAAACCCACTATGCCGATCCCGATGTCCTGGCCGTCTGGCAGCTCGGCCGCAAAGTCAGCGGCGAACGCATGCGCGTCCTCCAGTTCATGCGCTTCCAGAAAACCGCCGACGGCACCTACTTCGGCATCATGGAACCCCTCTACAACGTGCTCTCGCTTACGGTACGCCATTTCCGCGACCGCTTTGCCGACCAGCCCTGGATCATCTACGATGCCCGCCGGCGCTTCGGCTACTATTACGACCGCACCGATGTCAGCGAGATCACCTTCAGCGATCCTGCCCAGCAACCCCTTACCGACGGGATCCTCCGCGAAGACCAGCTCGATGAAAAAGAAAAGCTCTTCCAGGATCTCTGGAAGAGCTATTTCAAAACGGTATGTATCAGGGAACGCCTGAACCCCGTCAAGCACCGCAAGGATATGCCGGTGCGTTATTGGAAATACCTGACCGAAAAACGCTAGAGGAACAGATCGTCCGGATAACTCACATCCGTGAGATACAGTGCATGTCCCGGCACCGACGTACCGGCACTGCAGCGGTTCTTCTCCTCGATCACCCGGCGGAACCCGTCCACGGTCAGCTTGCCGCGGCCCACCTCCACCAGTGTTCCTACCACAGCCCGCACCATGTTGCGCAGGAAACGGTCAGCCCGGATGGTAAACACCCATTCCCCGTCCCCCGTCTGCTCCCAGCGGGCCAGCATGATCCGGCAGTTGTTCGTCTTCACGTCCGTATGCAGCTTGCTGAAGCTCGTGAAATCCGTATAGTCAAACAGCGTCTGTGCCGCCTCGTTCATCCGTTCGAAATCCAGCGGCTGGAAGATGCGCCACGAATACCCCCTGCGGAACGGATCCTTCCGCGTGTGGATATAATATTTGTACGTGCGCGAAGTTGCATCAAAGCGCGCGTGCGCCTCCGGTTTCACCCGCCGCACCCCGTACACCGCAATGTCCGGCGGCAGCAGCCGGTTCAGCTTGTCCGTCACCACCTCTCCGTCCAGTTCTGTGTCAAAGTCAAAGTGAGCCACCATCAGCCGCGCATGCACACCGGCATCCGTACGTCCGGCCCCCACCACTTCAATCTCCCGGCGCAGGAAGGTAGAAAGTGCCTTCATCAGCGTTTCCTGCACACTCGCTCCGTTCGGCTGGATCTGCCAGCCGTGGTAATTCGTTCCGTCGAACGACAAATAGATGAAATACCGGAACATACTCAACGCGCCGTTATGTGGAAACAACCCTGTTTCAGTTCATACTTCACATAGCAGCGGTCCGCTTTCCGCAAGTCACGCAGCACCTCCGACAACACCAGCTTCAGCGTGTCGGCACTCACATCCTGCATCGGCCGTCCGTCCGGATCCTCCACCTTCTCAAAACGTTTCCAGCTGATATCGAAAGTCGTTCCGTAGAAATGACACGAGTTCATCGACGCATTCCCGTTGGTTCTCCGCAGACGCTTCACATCCTCCTTCGTACGGGTCACCGACGTCACGATCACCCGGTTCGGATTCAGCCCCTTGCAGGCCAGTGAATCCAGAAAATTCGCCCCGATGGTGTCCAGCAGCTCACTCGCCTTCGGCACCAGATACGGAATAGAGTGCGTCAGCGAATCCATTCCGTACAGTTCACACGGACCGATCTCGTCCAGCCGGTCTCCCAGATTCCGGGCCTCTTCCCGCGAAGCAATCGGCCGGATACCGATTGCCTTGGCCGACTTCAGCTGCACGTCGTTCAGATCCCCGAACGAACGTCTGTAGCTCACCACTCCGCGGATATTGCGCGGCTCGTTCATTTTCATCGACATATCCTTTTTCTCGCCACAGCCCGCCAGCACACTTCCGGCAGTCAGGGCAAGCACACAACATACCTCCCAAAAACCTCTTTTCATGCTTATTCAGTTTGCTCGTCTAATTTTCATTTACTCATTTTCAGCAGGCAAAGATAGCGAGAACTTACGAAAAGATCAAATAAAACGGAACATGCTGTGACCTCCGGCTGAGAGCAGCAAGAATCAATAAGCATTTTTCTCACCATGAACGGCATTCGCCACGGTCTTGTAGATAATATACAGGTCCAGACCGAAACTCCAGTGCTCGATGTACCAGATATCCCCGCGGATACGTCCCTCCATGTCCTTCAGCTCCTTCGTCTCCCCGCGGTAGCCCGTCACCTGGCTCCATCCCGTGATACCCGGCTTCACAAAGTGACGCACCATATACTTGTTGATCAGCTTCGAATACTCCTCCGTATGCTTCAGCATGTGCGGACGCGGTCCCACCACGCTCATGTCACCCTTCAGCACGTTGATAAACTGCGGCAGCTCGTCGATGCTCGTCTTGCGCATGATGTTTCCCCACTTCGTCTTCCGCGGGTCATCCTTCGTAGCCTGCACCTTGTCCGCATCCGCATTCACCTTCATGCTCCGGAACTTGTAACAGTAGAACTCCTTGTCGTTCAGTCCGTTCCGTTTCTGTTTGAAGAAGATCGGGCCCGGCATGGTAATCTTCGTGATGATGGTCACGATGATCAGGATCGGGATAAACAGCGTACACAGGAAACACAGCGAGAACACGATGTCGAAAGTCCGTTTCAGTATCTTGTTCCCCAGACGGCTCAGCGGATCCTGCCGCAAACTCAGGTACGGCACATTCCCCATCATGTTGAAATACATGCGGTTCTGCAGGTAGTTATGCACGTTCGGCACACTGTAGAAATGCACCAGGTTATTCTCGCAGTAATCAATGATCGGCATGATCACCTCCCGGTCCTTCGACGGCAGACAGCAGAACAGGAAATGCGTATTCCCGTGCTTCTTCAGATAATCCGTCACCTCCTGCGGCTTGCCCAGATACGGACACTCCTGCGGGAAATGCCCGTTCGGTTCAAAATCGAAATACCCCAGCACACGGTATCCTGCCCAGCTTTGCGACGTCAGTTCCTGATACAGCTCCCGGTTGTTGTCCGTACTGCCCACCAGCACCACATACCGCAGGTTACCGCCCTTCGTACGGTACGCCTTGATCAGCATACGCAGGCCCAGCCGGAACACCGACACACAGACCAGTACCGCCAGCAGGTACGCCAGAAACAACTTCGACCAGGCATCCATATATCCTCCCAGTTGCAGGATTCCCCCGCCCAGGATTGCAAAGAACACCACATTCTTGGTCACACGGGTCAGCACCTCATACGCGAACACCTTCCGTCGGTAAAGAATTACCCCCGTATGCATCGCACACAGCAGGTAACACAACATCAGCGTCGCCACAATCTGGAACTCCGAAGCCTGGAGTGTCTTCTCCCAGGCCGTATCCTGTGCCCAATGATAAAATCTGTGAAACAGTCCGCCTACGATACAGGTATCGCAGGCAATGACAAATGCGTTAACAAGCCGGTTATACGACTCTGCAATTCCTCTTTTCATGACCTAGTGCTTTTCAATATGTTTTTTTACAAAAAATTTGGTTACTTCATTTTCCCTCTTCCCCGGGAACTTCATGCGTTTCAGCTCCCCATTACGCTCCTGATCTCACGCATCTGAGAAGCAATATATCCCGTGTCAGTAGCGTTTCAGCTCCAACTTAGCATAATCCGATTCCAATACCAGCGCCTTGCCGTCCGCCTTCACGATGCGGAACGTCGTTTCCATCGCTCCGATACCGAAAGGCTTCAGCTGCTCCAGCGTGGCATCCTTCTTGCTGTCACTCGTTGCGGCACGCACCTTAAACTCACTCATCACCGCCTCCCGGCCCTCGTCCGTATAGCCGAAGCGACCGATGAAATCCCCGTACCCCTGCGTACCCTGCCGTTCCGCAATTTCCACCACGTAGCGCGTGATCCCGTAGAAAATCCGTTCCGGCTCATGCACGGCTCCGTCCTCCTTCGTCGTGAAGCGTTCCAGTTTCCAGAACCCTTCCACGCTGCTGTCCACCGGCTGCTTGGCACATCCCGGCATCAGCAGACAGGCCAGTATCAGGCCCAGCACCAGCAATGCATACACCAGTGTCGCCTTCGTCTTTCCGCTTAATTGTATTATTTTCATAAACCCTTTTATTATTTTCAATCATTTCAACATTCATTCCCGGCTCCCGTCCGGCATTCCTCCGTCGGAGACCGGTCACCGTTTCCGGTGTCCTAGCGTTTCAGCAGTTCCCCCGTCTTGCGGATGCAGAACGTACCTCCCGCCGTATTTCCCGGCAGATAATTTCCGCGATCCAGTCCCAGAGCCGCCGAGAAACTCCATCCCGCCAGCCGCTTCGGACGATATGTCACCTCCCAGAGCGAGCCGAACTGCTTGCGCGGCTTGTCCAGCGGTGCCGAATAAGTTCCCCAGTGACGGGCAAACGACACCAGCACCCTCCAGTTCCATTCCTCCGACGGATCTCCCGTCATTCCCAGGTGATTCGCCCGGACACGGTTGCTCTTGAATTCATTTGTGCCGTCCGTATTATATGCCGGTCCCGGCAGGAACGGATGTCCCAGTCCCAGACCCGCATGCTGCCAGCCCAGATACTCCCCGTTCGTATAATAATTGTCGCCGCCGCTCATCTGCACATCATGAAACGAACCAGCGATGCCGTCATACAAGATCGGACCCGTCTGATCCTTGGTATTCAGTCCTTCCCACAACACCCGCGTCACCCAGCGGTTCTCCGGCAAGGTCACCTCCAGTCCCAGATGCCCGTCCTTCCAGCGGCCATACTGCCAGAACATCTGCGAGTGATCCTCGAAATAATGCTCCAGATACGCCCGGAACTTCCAGTCCTTCAGATAATACGACAAGGCAAAGTTCCAGCTTCCGCAATGATTTCCCTGTACATTCTGCAGCGTACTGGCCTGCTTCGGGATCAGCACCTTCATGAAATCCTTCAGACCGTTCGGCTTGTCCTTCACAAACGTCAGGCTGCCGTCCTCATTCTTCCGGTACACCGTTCCGCCGAACTGCGCCCCGGTCAGCAGTCCGAATTCAAACTCCACCGGCAGCTTCTCCCGGTTGCCCAGGCGCAACATCAGCGACTTCGAGTGATACAGCACATTCTTCAGCACCGTCTTTCCCGGTGCCGCAAACTCCTCCTGCCAGCCATTGTCCGTAAACATACCGTAAGCGATATGCCCCTTCAGCGACAGCCAGTTGCCCGTAAATCCCAGCGGCAGATACTCCCGGATCTCCCCCCGCACCTGCGGCACGGGACGCGCGTTCATACCCTCCACCATCATGCCGCTGCTGAGCCGTTCATCCTTGTCCAGCGGAAAATTTCCCCGCTCCTTGCTTCCGATACTCAGCGTCAGCATCTTCCACGACACATCCGCATACGCCTGCTGCACCACGAACCTGGCCCGGTCCGGCACCGCCCCGTTGTTCAGCGTACCCGCCAGATCCAGTCCGGCCCCCACTCTCCAGTTCCGTTTCAGCGGCTGGTCATAAGTCACCCCCGCCCGGAGCCATCCGCTGTTCGGCCGTTCCGACGCCAGCCCGTAACGGTTGGCCGTCATCCACATCGGCGCATACTCCCCGGCAGACACGTTCACATCCGCCTCCACCCGGTAGCCCAACGATGCTTCCGTTTGGGCAAATGAAGGCAAGGCCACTGCCAGAACTGGCAGCAGCGCCCACTTTTTTCCAAAAATCATTGATTAGTTTTTATTTATCATCATCCTACAGTCCTTCTATATCCTCTTCTCTCAGTCCCGTAGTCTTTGCTATCTGTTCATTGTTCATACCCAACGCCTTGAGATTCCGTGCAATAGCTATTTGTATTTCCGCACGGCCTTCTGCACGGCCTTCCGCACGGCCTTCCGCACGACCTTCCGCACGGCCTTCCGCACGGCCTTCCTCCAGTCCCTTTTTCCATCCGGCTTCACGTGCATCTTCTTCCACAATCCGGCTCACACGATATCGATCCAGCGCCTTATCATAAGCGATGCGGTCCTCCATCGAGAGATTAGCCACGGCAGCAAGTTCTTCCAGACGGCTGAAAACCTGTTCTTTCAACGCGTCAGGCATTCGGTTCCAGTGTTGCATATTCTTCAGTGTATAAATCAGTTTGTCATAAAGAGTTTCACACTCCTTGAGTTCCCTGGTGAAATAAGGAAACTGAAGGAAGATCTGCCGGAAGTGCGGATTAACCACCCTGCCGTTTTCCCGGTCGGCAATAACGGTATCCGTACGGAATTTTTCTTCCAGTCCCGGTTCCCGGAAGTTCATCAGGAAGATTCCGTACACGGTAGAAAGCCTGTATCTGGTGCCGTAGTTTTCCTGCATCGGCTCTTTCAGCAGAAAATCATCTTCCTCCGCATCATGCCCGTCCATTCTCAGTTCACGTTCCTTCTTTCTTTTTTCGCGCAAGTTCTCCACCTGCCTGCCAATGGCGCGACACATGTAAAACAACGTCCTGTCCAGAAAGCTGCTGTGAAAGCGGTTCTGCATCTCCACGATGATATATTCTCCCGTGTCCGTCAGGCAGTACAGATCGTAGATAATACCCGCATCTGCCATGCTGTCGGAGTGATTCTCCTTGTCCAGGAAAATCAGATTCGTGATACGGTGCTCCCCCGAAAGCAACTCGTTAAGGAGCGTGATAAGCAATTCCTTGCTGGCAGGCTGTCCGAATATAATCTTGAATCCAATATCCGTAAACGGGTTCACAAAATGCCCGCACGTCAAATCCATACCGTCCATAATTTCTCCTTTCGGCTTTTTGATTTTACAAAGAAAGCGAAAAATCGCCAGAAAAACAAATCATTGGCAGATACCGCCCGTTCACCAGCGACAGCAACTGTCCGCGCTGCTGCCTCCCGTCCGGATGCCGGCAGCCCACGTGCATCCATTGCGGCAGACCCTGATCATTTTCGTTTTCCGAAATCAGCTGATCAAAAGCCCGCCCCTTCAGAAACTCCCGGCAGAACGCCTTGAATTCCCTCATCCGTCCGTTCAGTGGAATCAGATCGAACGCATAGCCATACCGGTGGGCAGAAGTCGCGCTTCCCCCTACCGCCCGGTTCAGTTCCCGACAGCGGTAGCCCGATGAAATCCGGATGGCGGGTGTTCCCCATCCCTGCTTCCGCGAACAGGCTTCCCATGCCTCCCGCAGCGGGTCCAGCAAACTCTCCACACTCTCCGTGATATGCGCCTCTATTTCCGGCGAAGGCGTGTTGTCAATCCCTCTTTCCCGGGCAACCTTCGAGTGGATGCACTCTTCCATGGTGAAATACTTCATAGCATTTATCTTTAAGATTCATGTCCTAAAGATAGCAAGAAAAGATCAGATTTGCAACACTTTATAAAGAAAATCCGCTTAATCCCTGCGGAAAATATCCCGCGTGTACACCTTGTCCTTCACACTGTCCAGACAGTTGTCATAGCGGTTGGCAATGATGGCCTGACTCTGCTGCTTGAATGCTTCCAGATCGTTCACCACCTTTGAGCCGAAGAAGGTACTTCCGTCTTCCAGTGTCGGTTCGTAGATGATCACCTGCGCCCCTTTCGCCTTGATACGCTTCATTACGCCCTGGATGGAACTCTGGCGGAAATTATCGCTGTTCGACTTCATGGTCAGGCGGTACACTCCGATGACACACTGCTTTTCCGAAGCCGGATCAAAGTCACCCCGGTTGTAATAATCATAATAGCCCGCCATCTTCAGCACCTGATCCGCGATGAAATCCTTGCGCGTACGGTTGCTTTCCACGATTGCCTGAATCAGATTCTCCGGCACATCCTGATAGTTGGCCAGCAGCTGCTTTGTATCCTTCGGCAGACAGTAACCGCCGTAACCGAATGAAGGATTGTTGTAGTGCGTACCGATACGCGGATCCAGACAGATACCCTGAATGATGGCCTGTGTATCCAGTCCCTTCACTTCCGCATACGTGTCCAGCTCGTTAAAGTAAGAGACGCGCAAAGCCAGGTAGGTATTCGCAAACAGCTTCACCGCTTCCGCTTCCTTCAGGCCCATAAACAGCGTATCCACGTCCTGCTTGATTGCTCCTTCCTGAAGCAGCTTGGCAAATTCCCTGGCCTTCTCTTCCAGATGTTCTCCGGCAATGGCACGGATCGCCTCGTTCTCTTCGTCCCGTCCTTCAATCTGTTTGGGATAACCCACGATGATCCGGCTCGGATACAGGTTGTCATACAGCGCCTTGCTTTCCCGCAGGAACTCCGGCGAGAACAGCAGGTTGAACTTCTTTCCCTGCAGGGCCGGTGTGTCGCGGAACACCTTCGCATACTTCACATACAGGCTGCGGCAGTAACCCACCGGGATGGTACTCTTGATCACCATCACGGCATCCGGATTCACCTCCAGCACCAGATCGATTACCTCTTCCACGTGGCTTGTGTCGAAGTAGTTCTTCACCGGATCATAGTTGGTCGGTGCAGCGATCACCACAAAATCCGCATTCTTATAGGCCGCTGCTCCGTCCAGTGTAGCCTTCAGGTTCAGTTCCTTTTCAGCCAGGTATTTCTCGATGTACTCGTCCTGAATCGGACTGATGCGGTTATTGATTTTCTCTACCTTTTCGGGAATCACGTCCACAGCCGTCACCTGGTGATGCTGGGATAAGAGTGTAGCGATGGACAGACCTACATAGCCTGTGCCGGCTACGGCGATAGTATAGTTTTTCAAATCGCTCATAGGAAATAATTTAAAGCCTTTTCCACTATATGATGCATATCATAATACTTATATTCAGCGAGGCGACCGCCGAATATAACATTAGTTTCTTTATCAGCCAGTTCTTTATATTTCAGGTACAAAGAATTGTTCTTCTCATCATTTACCGGATAATACGGTTCACTGCCTTCTGTCCATTCTGAACTGTATTCTTTCGAGATAACGGTTTTCGGACAAGCCTCAATATCTGCTCCGAACATTTCGAAATGCTTATGCTCGATGACACGTGTGTAAGGTATTTCTTTCTCTGTATAGTTTACTACAGCGTTACCTTGATAGTTAGGCATATCCAATATCTCAGTCTCAAAGTTTACGGTACGATATTCCAACTTGCCGAACTGATAGTTGTAGAATTCATCAATAGCTCCTGTAAACACAATCTTGTCAGCCAATGCTGAAAGTTCTTCACGATTAGCAAAGAAATCACAGTTCAGACGCGTTTCCACACCTTCCAGCAGACGTTCAATCAAGACGTTATATCCACCGATAGGAATACCCTGATATTTATCATTGAAGTAATTATTATCGAATACCAGACGTACAGGCAGACGCTTGATAATGAAAGCCGGCAACTCTGTACATTTGCGTCCCCACTGTTTTTCGGTATAACCCTTAATCAGTGCTTCGTAAATATCTTTTCCGATAAGCAGCTGTGCCTGTTCTTCCAGATTACGAGGTTCGGTTACTCCCTGCTCCTTCATGCGTGCAACAGCTTCCGCCTTTTGTTCTTCGATCTTAGCTGTTGCTTCAGCAGGAGTAGTCACACCCCACATCTGATAGAACGTGTTCATATTGAAAGGCAAGTTATATAGCTTACCCTTGTAATTAGCCACAGGCGAATTGGTGTATCGGTTGAACTCTACAATAGAGTTTACAAAATCCCACACCATTTTATTCGAAGTATGGAAGATGTGTGCACCATATTTGTGAACATTGATACCTTCCATCTTTTCACAATAGATATTTCCTCCAAGGTGAGGACGGCGATCAATAACCAGGCACTTTTTGCCTTGTTGTTTGGCTTTGTAGGCAAATACAGAACCGAATAGTCCTGCACCTACTATAAGGTAGTCGTAGTGTTGCATAATTATATGAGTTTTTATATTTATTACCTACTTTGTGTATATCTTTTACCGAAGAACTTAGCTGCAAGGAAATATTTAATTTTTTGAGGCCAATTCTCATTTCCTAGTTGAATCATTTTTATTTCTTTGTATGGATACTGATTTTTTTCAATCCATACATCGAGAAGTAATTCACTTACTCTTCCGAATAAACGAGCGTCAAAGGCAGGAAGTGTACTTAAATCAATTTCTTTTTCTAGTTGAAATAAGATATTAAATAGCCAAGTACAGTATTCATCTGTTAGAGATTTTTTCATAATGAACATATTAAACATGTGACCCCATGTACGTTTCATTACTTTTTCAAAAGCCGGAAGGTATTCAGGGTATGATTTAGCTATAATATTCTTGGTCTTTTCCAGATGAGTAATGTCATGTGTATGTGCGTAATGCGACCATAAACTTTCTATATAATATCTCCTTTTTTGTGGTAGTATGATATCATATTTTTCGCATAACTTTTCTGCCTGTTCAAATGTTAATACACCGTTTATTTTTTCTTTTTCCTTTTTTAATCCCAAATATCTTCTGTAATGGACTAAACCTATATAATCAGAATTTAAATTTTTCCATCCCCAATATAAGGCTGTAAGTTCGCAGAAATAAGGATTTTTATTAGATATATTATTTCCTATATTATCTCTTTGATATTTAAAATCATTATTAGAAAGTGCACTTCCGACTCTGACAGGAAGATATAATTTGTCTTTTGGAAGCTTACATTGTTTATGAGTAGCTATTAAAATTTTTATGTGCATATAGAATCTTGTTGAATTTATGATATTTTCCTTTTAATACCATCAAAAATATATAATAGACTCCAGCCTAAAGTTTGTAGTCCATATTTCTTATATGAAGTAGATTTGAAGTATGATTGTATGGCTTTTCGGGTTTCTTTCCATCTGTTTTCGGTAGTAGGAGAAATGATTCCTGATAAGAAAGCGCGTGTGAGAAATCTTATAGCAAATATTGCTGTGTATTTTTGCATTTTTTCCCCTAATATATTTGCTTTTAAAATATTGTCCATTTCTAATCCTGTGATTAGAAATATTGATGATTTTATTTTTGTATGTGTTATAGATTGGGGATTAACAACATAATTATATCCTATATAAGGTAATAATACTACTCTGTTGGCATGTCCAGCATAATATAGATTAAATATTCTGTCTTCATGTAAATTTGTTGAGAGACTGAACAAAATATTGTTTTTTCTTATTATATCTGTACGATAGATCTTGTTCCAAACTGCACAGAACATCATCCATTCTGATGTTGACTTTATAAGGACATCTTCATAATTATTTTCTTCAGAAATTATAGGTTGATTTACTTTACTTACTTTATTTAAAGAATTTAAATCTAAATCAACTTTTTTTAATCCAATAATTACCCAATCACTTTTTTCAATATATTTTATATAATTCTCAAAGGTTTCAGGATTTATGATGTCGTCACTATCTATAAAAGTAAGATAACGGCCTTTGGCTTTTAATATACCGTCATTTCTTGCACTTCCAACACCATGATTTTTTTTATGTATGACTTGGATACGAGTATCTTGTTTAGCATAATTATCACAGATTAGTCCTGATTTGTCTGGACTTCCATCATCTATGATAATACATTCCCAATTGGTAAATGTTTGAGTAATTATACTGTCAAGACAACGTCCAATATACTTCTCCACGTTATATACAGGTATGATAACAGAAAGTAAAGGTGATTCAATATTCATAATTTTATGTTGAGCATTTATATTTATAACTAAGCATAAATATGTTTTAATAGACTTTTCTTTAAAATAATTCTACTTCTAGCTATTATATAAAAGGGGAAGCACAGACAGTGAAACAAAATGGAAAGATTGGTCATTCCATTTTGTTTCATGATTTGTATGCATTGTTTGGTATGTACAATGTCGTTTTTTATCAATAAGCTTATAAGAGGGCGTAAACATCGTTCATCGAATATGTTTATGTTGTGTGATTTGAAGAAATGATTAGCTTCTGAAAAGATCGCGGTACGGATTAAGAGTCGGTCTAAAGAAGTTTTTTTTGAAACACTCCCTTTCCTATCTGTTACACAATATATTGCACGGTTATCTATTATAATATTCTGACTATAATAACCGACTAAATAAGAAAATTTTGTATCGTTGTGTATGATTGTTTCACTGAAGCTAATATTGTTTTCTTTTATTAATTGATGACTAACCATTTTACACCATGGCTCACCGAATGTATATTTTAAATGAGTAATAGCCTTGTTTGGATTTTTATTATATTCTTTTATCATTTCGTTTAGGTGAACACTTCGGTTGCTTGCAGTATAAGTGTTTGTATCTAGAGATACTGCATTAAAAAATATAATATCAGATTGATTTCCTTTATAATCATCCAATACTTCTCCAATGCAATAGGTAAAATAATCGTCAGCATCAGCAAAAAGTATATAGTCTCCTTCAGCATATTCTAACCCGATATTACGTGCATGACCAGCACCTTTTCCAGCTTTTGAATAAATGAATTTTATCCATGAATATTCTTTTTCTATTTGATTCAAAAGGGGGATATATAGTTCATCACTTTTGTCGTCAATTACTATTACTTGTAAATCGTTTCTTTGAGGAATTGAAGAAAGGCAGCGTTGAAGTAAATCTGGTATATTATGATGGGGTATAATGATAGAATATTGAGGTGTCATAGAAACATCTTTTTTAAAAATCCATAGTAGGTTAATTTATGATCATCTGTTAGTTCAAACCAATTTCGTTTATATGTCAGTTTTAGAAAAGGATTTTTTTTAATTAAGGATTTATATTGATCCTCATTTATTTCTTTATTTAAGTATTTCATTAATAAATGAATTTTATCAGGATATATTGGGGATTGCTCTTGTATTTCTTTTGCATAGGGAAAGTTTTCATATGCTATTATAAAACAAAAGTCCATCATTAAATAATCTAAAAGATAGCCTTTTTCTACGATTTGTTTAGTCAATATTTCGTGGATAAATTTGAATATTAGATTCCCTTTGTTAGCAAAAACGAAATATGAAGTCCATTTTCCTTGAGTTATACTGTTTTTCAGCTTTTTAGAACACCTTCTCCCGGAAACAAAAATTCTATTGGTAATTATGTTGTCAATATTATCTGTTAATAGGACTGTTGCATCAATCCATGCGCCTCCATATGTATAAAGCAGATAAGAGCGTACAATGTCAGAAAAATGGGCATATATAAGTGTTCTTTTTTCTAGACGCTTTAGCATCTCACTTATGTGGGGAAGTTCTGATAAATATTGTTTATAGTTTGTTTCTGTGATTAAACGGACAGGATGATTTCCTGCATTTTGTAAAATACTATTATAACAAATTCGAACGACCTCAGGCATATTATTTACTCCCTGCCACCAAAACACCCAAATGGGATAATCTTCAGCTTGTGGTATTGGCTCATATTCAATATTCTTATATTGAAAAATAAGATTAGAGTATATTGACTTTATTCTTGATTTAACAAATTGTTGATGAACTTTTTCAGGTAATGTAAAACCGAGGTCAGCCATTTTCCGGGTTATCTTTCCCAAGAGAATAAAGAACTTGGAGAATGAATATTCTTTGCGAATCATTACATATTATTTTTTATTTACATAATTGATTGTGGGGTGAAATGTAAAATAGGAAGCGAAAACTTTCATTAATATGTACATTTTCTTAAAGTCCAGCTTTATTAGTAATTTCAGAAAGAGTGTTAGATGATAACAAAGCGTAATTAAGACATCCTTGGAGCTTCCATGTCTTTTCATATTCGCAAAAGTATTGCGGAATAAGTAGAAAAAATTCCTCAAACGTATTGGATTTCGTTCTTCTAAAAAACTCAATGACTTTTGAATCACTCTTTTATGAATCACTTGACTTTTAATGACAAGGTAACAATCGTGCGATGATGATAATCTTAATGTATATTCTGCATCATCTCCCCATATAAAATATTCTTTTAGAGGTAGACCGACTTCAATAACTCTGCTAATTGGTATTAATACGGAAACGAATGTAGCTGCCTTTACTTTTATTAACCCTTCGTCTATCCTGTCAAACCAATCTGGATAATAATCATTTTTTGAACGGTCATCTACACTTGGAACATTCATGGGTTTCATGTTCGTTCCAAGAACTCTACTACAGAAAAAGCCTGATTCTGGATATTTATGGGCTGCATCGAGAAGGTATTCCAGAGCATTGTTGTTACATATAACATCGTCATCCATGAGCCAGCAATAATTATAGCCTTGTTCTGCTATATATTTGAGACCTGTATAGAATCCACCTGCACCTCCTAAATTCTCTTGGGTAATTGTTATGATGTCTTTTTGTTGGTTCAACCACTCTAAAGTGCCATCAGTAGAACCATTATTTACTACGATGATGTCTTTATCGTGGAAAGTTTGTATACGTAGGCTTTCAATACATTCTTGTAAAAGACTGATACGGTTGTATGTTACAACCAAAATAGCAACTTCTTTCATGTTATTTTTCCTTTTTTCAGATTTATATTCGACAATCCCCATGCTAGGAATAAAAATGTTAGATATTTTGCATAACTGTTTGTAAAACTAAAGACCAAGAAGAAACAAAGCATGGTAAATAACCATCTGTAATCTCTATATTTCTTGTAGTAACAATATGGAATAAAGACTAATGCAACTATATACAATATTAATGCGTATAAACCTCCGCGGGCAAATATGGCGAACAAAGAATTACTGAATCCAAATTCTTTTCCATGCCATAAAAGATTACTTCCTTTAGAAGTTACTAATCCAATACCAAAACAAGGATGTTCCATTCCTACTTCTAGACAAATCATTATATCTTCAGAACGATCATTTACAGATGTTTCCCCTCCTGTTTTTATTTTATTTTCTATAATACTATTGGTTATTAAATATCCCCCGATAAGCAATAAAGGTGCTAATATTGCTATAAGAATGCGATGACGTTTATTTACTTTCTTGTAAATATACCAGCCTGCTATTAGAATCAAATATAATTGTCCGGTAGTTGTTAGTGTTGTTAGAATTGTCAGCAACAGAATCCATATTCGGATTTTAGATGCTTGTGGTCTTATGAAAAACTCAATTGCAAATGCAGTGCATAAAATCATATTGTACATCGGTGCCTCATTAAAGATACCAGAATTTCGCCATGAGGGTAGCCCAAAAAGAGAGGTGCTTTGTGTCTCAAAATATATTCCTAGATAGGTTGATACAGTAGTGCGATCTCCCCATTCAAAAGGTATTATTGCTGTGGGGGGGATAAGTTGTAATACAGAACATAAGAGCCACATGATTATAGAGATAAAAGCAATTACTGTTACTGTATTCGAGTATTTAAGGAAAATGGATAGGTATGCATGCTGACTAATTCTTTTTCTCAGCATAATATACATCCATAATAGGGGAAGTACAAGAATATATCGTAGTATAAATCCTTGATATGCATCACGGGGTAGTGTCAGTAAAGGGAATACAGCTCCTATCAAATAAATTAAAATATATAGATTTTCTTTGTATTTTATAGAATAGCGAGATATTGAAATTAAGATTAATAGAATAAATATGGGAAGAAATTGTGTGACTCTTAGAATCAGAGTCGAAACTGTATAGGGGGTGTAAAATTCTATTATGATGCAAAGTATTACTAGATATTCTAATATTATTTGTAGTTTTCTTATTACCATAACTTATGTAAATCATTAATGGATTTAGATTGACCATTTTATTTATATTTTTCCCATGATTTTGTATCTGGGTTATAATATCGTAATATTTTTGCAGGATTACCTCCAACCACAGAAAAATCAGGTACATCTTTTACTACAATAGCTCCTGCTGCTATAACACAATGTTTTCCTATTTTAACACCAGACATAATTTGACAGCCAAAACCTAGCCATGTTCCTGCACCTATAACTATGGGACCTTTAGTTGTTATTGGTTGTATATTTATTGGTATATTGATGTCTTCATAGCTGTGATTTCTGTCTGATATATGTACATTAGGGGCAAATAGAACGTCATCTTCGATGATTATTTTATTGTCACAGCCTATACGGTTGAACTTTCCAAATCGAACACGGTTCCCAATTTGTAAATGTGGGGTAATGCCTTCTATAGACTGTCGTATGCATAGTTCTGTATTATCATCAAAAAATACATTATTACCGATTGAGATAAAGTGCGGGTTACGTATTGAAATATTTTCTCCAAACTTAATTCCATGTCCGTGAAATCCATATTTGTAAGTTAGAAATAAACTTTTGAATCGGGCATATATTTTTTTTAATATCATATGTTTAATTTTTATTATTCTGTTAAATATGATTCTTTATTTGTTACTTAAACAATAACTGATAGTAATTATATATTGATACAATTTGCAATTATATTTAAAAAGCAAATTCATTTTTTTGTTTGTTATATTTTTTTGTTGATTTAAGAATTGTCCTTTAGTAATAAACTGGTTGAGAAGTTTGAACCATGATTTAGCAAAAGGTTTATCTGCTATTAGTGCATTGAAGAGGTGAATTAATATAGAGTTTTGTTCAGCCAATAGCAATTGTGTATTGCTGTATGGGTGGAGAACTTTATTCAGTTGCTCTATTAAACACAAGTATTCATTTGCCGGTTTTTTCCGATGGGTCAGACTACTATGTAGGATTCTATAATTGTATGAGAGAGATGACTTTACTTTTACTGAATTAATATGGCTTGCATAAGACAGTGTGAAGATTTCATCTTCTCGGATACTTAAATTTTCAATAAATCTGATATTTTTTTCTTTAATGATAGATGTCTTGAATAATTTATTAACTGTGTAACCTAAATATTCAAGTTGTTGCTGATTTTGTTTGAGGTAAGCAAGAGTTGATTCTATTTTATCTTTCCCACAAGCATATTGTTCTTTAGGTTTGTATTCAGTCTGCGAACCGTCAGGATTGTGAAGTGTAAATCCCCAGAAGGTTAAGTCGGCAATTTCTGTATCCTGCATCAGTTTCTCAAAATAGTCGGCAGAAATCCAGTCGTCAGAATCAATGAAATTAATCCATTCGCCTGTTGCATGTTCTATTCCTACATTTCGAGCTGAACTGACTCCTCCGTTTTTTTTATGGAAAACATGTATGCGAGAATCTTTTAGGGCGTAATTATCACAGATTTCACCTGATTTATCTGTACTCCCATCATTGATTAAAAGTACTTCAAAATCAGTATATGTTTGAGTAATAATACTTTCAATACACTGTGAAAGATATTGTTCTACGTTATATATTGGAATAATTATAGATATCATAATATTATTTTTATTTTTTTAGACTGTTTTTTTGAAGTTTTTTAGGAGATGATTTAATTTGTTTTTTACAAGGTTTTGTTCGCTTAAATTACATCCTAAGAAATACACTATTCCAAGTGTATAAACTATGGTAAGTGTGCTTCTAGTAATGAATGATAAAAAATCGTTGTCACTACAAATATGAAGCAATAGGATGGGAATAATTGGAACACAAATTCCTACTTTTATAATTGGCCAAATAACATCTAAAAAATATTCTCGTAATGTCATGGAAATCATAGGAAGTACTATATAAATACGAATAAACTGTGTTATAATTTCTATAATGATATGTACTAAGAAGACGGTTTCTGGTGGTAAATGAAAGAGTTTCAATAGTATATAAGATATTGGTATAATAGTAAGCAATGCAGTACCTTCTAATAATTGGTATTTTTTGACTTGTCCAGTTGCATAAACGGAGGTTATGATCGGATTAGATAATGTAATAATAAAACTTGAACATAAGATGAGTCTTAAAAAACTGACTGTATGTTCTGGTACTGTTTTTAACCACCATTTTAAAAGTAAGGGAGCTTCCAACATAATGGGGAGAGAAATTACTAAAATCAAGAAAAATGAGAATTTAGAACTGACTTTTAATAAATCTCTCATACGGGAATAGTCACCTATTGCGTAACTCTTTGTAAGTTGCGGGTTTAATGCCATTTGGAAGTTGCCACAAAATTGTCGTGCGATATTTTGTACTTGTACGGCTATGCCTCTTGCAGCATTGACAGCTGGCCCAAAAAACATATTCAATAGAATGTTTAATCCTTGTGTATAACCAATAACAGCAAGATTACCATTCATTGTCCATCCAGCAAAGGCAAATATCTCTTTAAATTGTTTCTTATCAAAATGTGGTTTGCTTTTCGTTTCCTCAAAGTGTTTTCTACAATAGACTCCATAAACAATTCTATCAAATAATTGGATTCCAAAATATAAGATAGAGTAAATTATTAATTTGTCGTATGGTATGATTACCAAAATATAGACAATGGCTAGTTTTAGAATTGCATCTATAATACTGATATATGCAAATGCAGACATCTTTTCATGTGCAATGATGCAGGCATTATATGGAACACTGATTATAGCAAAAACAGATGAAAAAATGGAGAATTGGTATACCCAAAAGGCAGCATTGGCTCTTTCTTCAGGTATTTGTAATTGGGTTGCCATAAACCATAGTCCCAAAGTTTCACCTATCAGAATGATGAATCCAGCTAGTAGTAAATGGATGATAAGAATATTTCCAAATGTTTTTTTCATAGCGGTCATATCACCTTTTCCTAAGTCATATGTAATATACCGTGAAGAAGCACCTCCCAATGAACTGGTTAAAAATCCTAACATGCTGATTACACCTCCTACTACATTATATATACCAAAATCTTCTACTCCTAATGTTTGTAGTATCACCCGAGAGGTATAGAGAGAAATAAACATCAGGAATAACATTCTTACGTAGAGTAACAGCGTATTTTGGGCAATCCGCTTATTATTTTCAGTAGTACTACTCATAAAAGGTAAGTTTCCAATTTTAGGGTGTCACCTTTTAGACGGGTGCCTGCTGGCACCCGTCTAAAAAAGAGTCCATAAATTTAACGATTATTATTTGCATATTGTCATGGGAAGAAGGTTTTCGTAATCAGTTCTCCCCTTTTTTAATTCTCTAAGTAGCTTGCAGAAGTAATCCCTGAAGGAGACTCCTACCTGTTTGCAAGTTTCTATAAAGGTATTATAGATTGAGGGGGCTATGGAGTATTCACCGTCATTTCTGTAGGCGAAAATCTGATTCCAGAAGTTCTTCAGATAGTTAAGGGCCTTGCTCATAAGTTCGCTTCGGCTCTCATCCGGATTTGCCAGCAAATCATAAAGCTCCGTCCTTAACTTCTCGATGATTTCCGTCGTTTCCTTACCGTTCCTTCTGCTGTAAATCTCGTCCGCAGTAAGTTTTTCCCGACGGTAAGCCTCTTCCATGCCGTATAGCTTTGCTATCAGCTCAAGGAAGATTCTTGCCTGCAGACTTCCCTGGTCGTAGGCGTACTTGAACTTGGCTCTTGCATGAGCCAGACAGCAGAGATGCTCTATATCCATAAGTTCATTGTCTAGATACATATATACGTTGTAACCGTCACTCTGCAGTGATTTGATTTTTTGCATCACCAAGAAACTCCTTCAACACGTTTCTGTTCCTGCCTCCATGTTTCTGTACACCTTCATCGTCCGTTGTGTCCTCATAAAAGAAGATGACTATACGGGCTTTCCGGTTTACCAGACACCACATATACGTCTTACGTTTCTTATTGCAAGCGTGGTAACGAAGCCATGTCTCGTCCACATTCACATTGGCACTTTCCTGAAGGGCAATCTTTTTGAGGGCAGGTATCAGCTTATTGAGCTGTATCGCACCCTTGTCTGCCCAGTTCAGCAGGTTCTGAACAGAAGTGTTCCAGTCCATATCCGACAGACGGTTCTTTGCCTCCCTGTATGCAGGCGTTGACATCTGGTAGCGGTTGAACATAAGATACGAGAGCATGCTTGCCGTAATGCTTGTACCCGGTACTATCTCGTCATAAAGACTTGCCTGTACGTCATCCTTCATAGGAAGGAACATGCTTTCAATCCTGCCGTCGGCATGTTTTACCTTGAGAACTTCAAAGTGATGTTCCTCAATGTGGCTCACGATATTTCTTATTTTACGGTAGCTTGATGATATCACTACAGAACCCTTAGGGAGCATTGTATAATCGGACTTGTGTATTATCGGAGTGCCTACACAATCCTTGTTGTATCTCATTCCTTTTCTATACGGTCTTTCCTTGGAAAGAGGAGCGACCGGAGTATCCTGAGTGTCGCATGATGCGGCAGAGTCTGCCAGTGGAACTTCTATTGTCGGAGCAGTAGGAGTTCCGTCAAAATCATCCTTGTCATCATGCTTTCCCTTCAGAACCTTCTTGCGTTCTATTCCCTTCAGACTTTTGGATGAAGCGTATGTTTGAGCGTTCATAAGGGAAAGACGTTCGACAAGGGCGTTATGCTTCTTCTCAAGCTTTTTGTATTCCTTGTCGCGGAGCTTGTATTCAACGGCAGCCTTTTCAGCCTTGCTGTTTGCCTTAAGCAGTTCATCTGTTAGGGAGTCAATCTTACGGTTGGCTTCCTTCAGGTCTTTTCCTATTTCATCAAGTCGTGCTATCATTTCATCAAGCTGCTTACTTTTGTTCTGATTCTCCTCAAACAGGAACAGGGCGAACCTCTTTATCTGCTCATTATCCATACCTTCAAGGGGTGTATGCTCCTTTTCGGGTCTGCCCATCATCTCTTCAAGATGCTTGCGTCTGAGTGTATTTTCTATGAGTTCTTCCAGTTCCATGTTCTCTAATATTTTATGTAAAGATACTCATTCTCAATGAGATATACAAATATTTAGAAAAACTTTTATCGCTGATTTTCAGAGTTTTATCATTAAATCTTTATGCTCGTTATTACCGGAGTTTCAAGTATTGTGACCAGGTCTTTCCAGTCTATCTTATACACTGTCACATCGTCCTTACGCTCTATTTTCATGAACTTGTACCCCTTAATGAAGGACTTCTCATGAAGGTAGTAGGCATTACGCTCATAGTGTATCATACGGACCTTGCGCTGGTCTTTCGACATGAACATGTAAACATCACCATTCAATGGATCACGATGGTATCGACCACGGATTATCTCACATATACGCTGAGCCTTGCATCTCATGTCGTGAAGTTCAGGAAGATAATAGAAGTTATGCAGTCCGTTTATACTTAGCATAAGCCCTCCAGTTTCTCTACCAGTGTTTTCAGCCCCTGATAGTCTAAGCCTTTCTTCTGAATGCACAAGCCCTCACGGGTTCTTATTGTCACCATGATGCTTCCTTTATGGGGAGTTGTAGGCTTGGGATTCCCCTTAGTAACATCCTTATGTGTATTGCCGCTTTGGACCAACTCTTCCGGAATACCTTCAACTTCTACAGGTACAACCTTCTTCTGTGTCTTCTTGAACCAGTCATAGAATGCCGTGTATGGAATGTTGTTGCTAATGCAGAATGAGTTGATGGAAACTCCTTGGGGCTCACCCTCGGTTTTGTAGAGGAACCACAGTCTTTCAAAATCTTTTTCGCTAAACATAATCTTTCAAGTTTTAAGTTTAGCACGAAGGTATGGGAAAGAAACATGCTAGTCAATACGCCAATTTTGGATGGTTACAAATCAATACCTGAAATTTTCCATCATTATATTACTTAGATTAACATTTTGGTGAAACGATAAAGAATACTTCACTTATCTTTTCCACTTTAATTCCTCCAGACTTGAGCTCAAACAATCAATTTAGGAGTACCATTTTCATTTACATATCGTCATAGAAGACTTACACAGGACATTATTACATAAGCGGACTCAACCTTTGAATCATATTACGCAAAGAGCTTGCTTCAAGATTGATCATTTGGATAAAAAGTTCCAAGTATGATTGGGTGTGTGGATCCATGGATGGTTGCATTTGTGTATACGGGATGAATCCTTTTAATTCTTTCGGTATCGGTTTCGAATATCCGTTATAAAACCAGCCTAATGCAAAACTATGGAGGGAAACACGTTCGCAAGTCCGAAAGACAACGCTATCTTCTTTATTTCGCGTTTGGGCTAAGATTGCGCTATCATCTACGGTAGCTCCTATTACGCAAAGTGTTCCATAACCTTGGGCTACACCAGAATCCAGCGTGTACTCTATAACGCCTTTTCTGTCCCGTTTATTTCGATAAGTCACTCTGACAGCACCTTCTGATCCACCTCTGCCCAGTATTTACTGGTTTATGACTTCACTTTTCTCTTGCCCGTATAACTTGTCCCATTCTTCATTAGACATAAAAGGTACTCCTCCAGCGGTTTCATTAGTCAACACTTGGATGGCTTCCTGCACATTGCTGAAACCCCGGTAGATATTAATCTTAGCCATAGGTTGATAATTATCAAGTTACCCTATTACTTCGTATCTTTTTCATCACCCTTTTCTGCCGGCATCTCAATCGGCTGGATAGCCTGTGTAAAGGCTTCGATGATGGTATTCACACCTATAGATTCCGTTTCCGAAAAACTGGACTTCACCTCCATTTCAAAGGAAATGTCCACATTGTTTACTCCCAGAGAGTTGACCGGTATGATGGTCAGCAGGGGAAGATTGAACGAAGTGGTGAAGTTCTTGATTTCAGTGGTCGGCTTGCCATCCTTATCCGTAGTCGGTGTCAGCACACCTCGTTCCAGCGACATTTCAATCATTACCGGAGCGTAACTGGTATGTCTGACTGAACTGTCAGTACTGTGTGAGTGCCATGGCGGCATTGGCCTTGGCGGAAGCATTAAGCGGACCGCCGATCAGATCTTCCATAGGCAGGCCCGTAAACTGTTGGGCCATTGATAAAAGTTCTTTTTCCATCTATTGTTTTTCCGGCTTTTCATCCAGCTGCCGGGAAGCCTTCTGCTTCAGCTCTTCCAGCCGGGCACTGGCTTCGGCTACAATGGGACGGCTCTGAGGAGTCAGCGAAATGCGCGAATGACATTGGGAACATTCAAAAGCTTCTCCTTTCAGGAGCAGGGCCAGATCGAAATAAATAATATTCCGACAGCAAGGACATGGAATTGCATTAGGCATATTGTTAGTTTTTAAAGGTTTGTTTCTTCTGATTCTGTTTCCGTTTTCCGGAGAGGCACGGAAGCACGGATAGCTTTCTCGTAAAGCTCCATAACGGTAAGCAGTCCTTTCATGACCGGAGTCTTCCCGTCCCGGTCCGTTCCGTTCAGACGGCCGCGATACAGGGCTTTCTCGCTCAGGATATCTGTCTGTCCGGACAGCATCATCATGTTGGCCTTGGAAAGGGCAACCAGCGGAGCGCTGATAATGCTCTCGATGTTCTGTTCGCTGTTCAGATGTTCCGTTTTCGCCATAATTTAGAAACTAATGGAAATGTTGACGAAGAAAAGCAACCAACGGGAAAACCCATTCAGATGTTAAATTCCAATACTCCGGATTATCAAAAAACCAGATACCATGACTAAATTCCGTCTGCGCTGTACGATCTTTCTTCATTGCAGCGATGTAACTGTAAATACAACCTTTCCGTCCCTGAGTCATATACATTTTATGCCTGCGATTCATCCGGCTGATTCCTTTCTCGTATCTCCGGTAACAATCAATCAGGCCTTTGTGTCTGGGATTGATCAAATGCAGAAGTAAAGACTCAAAATCACCATCTGCATGATTATTGGGCCACAAAAACAAATCAAATTCGATTCCAAGTGCTTCCTTTTGCTGAAGAAGCTCTCTTTTTCTGATCGCAAATCCACCGCCATTTTTCCTGGTATCTGCATCAAACAGGATCAGATTAGTACCTCCCATCGACGTATTTTCCACAAAAACAGGCTGTGTATTGGGCAACTGATCTTTTCCGTTAACCCCAACAACAAGATAATCTGTACCCAAGACAGCATGGGGAAAATAATGAGCAACCAATGTTTCTACAAAATTCTGTTCATTGGTCGTCCGTTTACTGCCCTTCTTTTGGGCTGCATTCACTCCACTTTCTATGAATATCTTGATCATCTTATCTCAATCTCTTCGTTTATCAAATGCCTGAATTGAGGATAGGTGCTCTTTATAGCAGTTAAACGATCTGATGTCTTACGCAACGTAAACACCCGCGATCTGGTCTGCATACTTTGAAAAGACTCTTCCTGTAACATCTGATTAAGCGCCTTCAGAGAATCGATGTTATGAGTAGTAGCAAACACCTGTACATTATATTTATCAGCTCCTCGCAATACCGACTTCCACAATACAGGCATAGACTTATAGTGAAGGCCGTTATCAATCTCGTCAACCAGCAGAATGCCGTCTCTGGCCTGAAACAGATAAATAAACAGAGATATCAATTTGCGGATTCCATCACCCAGCACCTGAATGGGGATTCGCTTCTCCAGACCAACATCTACCATCAGATTGTTATTGGCTACAACAATATCTCTCAAAGAAGGTTCTATTTCCCGCAAGTCTTCAAAAAGTGCCTCCTCCTGTTTATTGCGAAGCAAATCTGAGAACAAGGCAACATTATTTGAATAAGGGTCTGATGAACTGATATAATGACATTTCAGTTCTTCCTGGTATGATTCCGCTCCCGGAGCATTGACTTCTGCCTTAGAAGTAGAATTACCCTTGATCTGCAGATCACTGTGATAAACCTGACGGTCGATCTCTGCATCAAGATTCAGCCTGAAATCCTTAGTGGCAGCATTTCCGGAAGAATCAGTAGGCAGGTTCATAATTTCTGACTCGCGCTCCTGATAGGATATGGTAAGTTCGCGCGTTTTCTCGGGACTCCCGTATCCTCCCGAAAGACGGATGGGAAATACAGGATTCAAACCATAAAAATTAAGTTTGAGCATCTCGTCAGCCAAAGAAGACATGTAATGACGAGGCCAGTTGACAGAAATGGACAACCGGGGATTAGTCGCTCCTGAAAACAAGAACAATGCGTCCAATACAGACGATTTTCCGCAATTATTATAGCCCAACAGCAGATTGACCTGACCCAGATCCGTAACATGAAATGCCTGAATACCACGAAAATTTTGTATGTCAAATTTATTAATCATTGTCCGTATGCTGCAAAATAAGGGTTTGTTCAAGTTTGTTTGATTTATACAAAGAAACTAATTTCTTTCCTATTTTCTGGTATTCTCTTCTTCTTTAACATCCTTTTACATACAAGATTCTTTCCTGATTCCATCCGCTTCTTTACAAAAATTCAAGCTTTTCTGCCAGCTTTGCCAACCTATATATAAACTTATAGGGATAAGTGCGGACAGAAATGGATCTATTTTTGTCCGCACTAACTATAAAAGTTTTATTCAGCCCTGGCAAACCTGGCAGAACTGCCGGTCAGGGCCTGTCCTCCGGATGCCGTTCCCGATAGTCATCTTCCAGACTGTCAAGCAGTTGGATCAGCTGTTGCCGGAAGACCTCAGAGGAGCGACGGAACTGCGGAAGGTAAATGCGGAAAATGTCGTAGTACTGGTTCAGATTCGTACTGACCCCTTTTTTACTTTCTCATACGTGCGGGCGCTCATCGAGGCCCGGTCGCAGATCTCACGGATGGTTAATAACTTGCCGTCGACTTTCACGCGGCGATGCAGCATCTCAATGTACCGCCCCAGGGCGGCATTGGGTTCATGATTTTGTGTCATTTTTTTAAATTTAAAAAATTCGACACAAATATATGTTAATTTTCTTAATTTATCTATATTTTATTACCACCATGCCGGTAAGCAAGATTTGGTGGTTTACACGCCTTTCACAACCTTTGTGGAAAACTTTAAAACATCAATGCCATGGAAGACATTACATTCAGCCTTTTCAAAGGTTATGCGGACACCTTGCCGGCGGACGCAACACTCAGTGAAATCATCCGGATGATCCGACAGGATCCCACAGTAAAACTACACACCCTTAAACACCGTTACTACGCTTCGCAGGGAAATGCCGCTGCTGCCGATAAGGAGAAATCTTCCTGTCCCTGCTTTTCCGTAGCCGTCCGTTTTCAGGGCGGCAAGCGGAAGAGGCATATCTGCGGATGGACTTCCGTCGGGCTGGTGGACATCGACCACCTGGAAAAGGCTGCCCTGCCGGAACTGCTCAAGCGGATCGTTGCTGACCCGCATACCCTGCTCACCTATACCACAATCAGCGGAGCAGGCATCCGGATTCTCTACCGCATGGAGCACGATGAAAACACCTTGCAAAAGAGTGTCGCCTCTCCGCTTGACGAGAACGCATACCTGGCTTCGGAAGCGCAGTACCGGGCCGCCTTCCTGCTGGCGAACGATTATTACTCCAGACTGCTGGGAGTGGAATGTGACCTGAAATGCAAAAATTCAACCCGCCTGTGCGGGCTTGCCCACGATCCGGAACTTTTCTTCAATCCGGATGCTCTTCCCTTCCGGGCTGAGGTGGTTCCCAAAATCCGGAAACGGATGCGCAACTACCGGCTGGAAAGGGCCGTTACCACTGCCCGGAAAGAACTGGAAGCACAGGGGGTGACCTACGAACCGCATCAGCACAACGACTACATCATGCGGATGGGGTATCTGCTCAACCGCTACGGGATAGACCAGGATCAGGCCACGGAATGGGCGCTGAATACCTTTACCGGTTACGACGGCGACATAGCTGGAATCTTCCGCTCGTGCTACCTGCAGACGGAGGAATTCGGTACCAAAGTTCCCACCACCGGGAAGGATCATGTACGGCAACCGCTGGCTGGCGTAGCGGAGATCGAGGATTTTCTCTGCGGTCAGGGTTCGTTCCGCCGGAATGTCATTACCGGCAAGTATGAGGTGGACTTCACCCGCGAAAACCGCGAAGAGGATTTCCGGGAAGTGGACGACCACATTGTGAACTCGCTCTGGGCACGCATGAGCAAAACAAACAGCCGCGTGCGGATCTCCGACCTGCGCAATGTGCTGGAGTCGGAATTCGTGGCGGACTACAATCCGTTTCAACTGTATTTTGACGGACTGGATCCCTGGGACGGACAGACGGACTACATCGGCGAACTGGCCGATACACTCCATACGGTACAGGGTCCCGAGGACTGCCGGAAGTATCTGAAAAAATGGCTCGTGGGCTGCGTGGCGGCACTCTTCGACCGCTCGGTGGTGAACCACGAGATTCTGGTGCTGGCCGGTCCGCAGGCTACCTACAAGACAACCTGGCTGAACAACCTGCTGCCGCCGGAACTGCGGAAGTATTTCTGCGTGAAGTCCGACTTTGCCCAGATGACCAAGGACGACCAGCTGCGCCTGACCGAGTTTGCCCTGATCTGCCTGGAGGAGATCGAGGAGCTGCGGCCGGAGGCGCTGAGCCGCATCAAGGCGGTATCGACCACCCTGATCATCAACGAGCGGAGGGCGTACGGCCATTTCAAGGAATCGAAGCCGCACATCGCCAGTTTCTGCGGAACCACGAACAATGTCAACTTCCTGACCGACGTCTCAGGCGACCGCCGCTGGTTTCCCATGGAGATCACCGCCATTGATGATCCGTATACGCACCCCGTGAACTACAGGGGGGTGTATGCCCAGGCTTACGCACTCTGGAAAAGCCGTTTCCGCTACTGGCTGAGCAGCAGTGAGGTGGCGGAGGTGAACCGCCGCAACGAGTATTTCCGGGCACCGGATCTGGAAGCGGACCAGATCCAGACGTATTTCCGCCGTCCCCTGCCCGGGGAAGCGGCTGTATTCATCACCACGGCCCAGATCATCAGCCGCATCAGCGGAGGAATCCGCCAGCTGATGAGCCCCGCCAAGGTGAACCAGCTGATGAAGAAGCTGGGGTTCGAGGCAGTGCGCAGCGGCAACAAACGGGGCTATCTGGTGGTGGAACTGACACTGGATCAGGTGAACCAGAACCGGAGTGCCCTGGGGCATTACTTGCGGGAAGCGGAAGTCTGATACTCCGCAAGAGGATCAGGACAAGGCGCTGCGGAACTTCTGCCAGTAATCCTTACCGAGAAGTTCCCAGGCGGCCACGCCTGCAACGGCCAGGAAAACCAGTCCCAGCACAATCACCTTACGGCTGGTGCCGGAAGGCTGCCGGGGAACGACAGCAGGTTCCACTACGGCAAAGACAGGCTTCTCTTCCTGCACCTTGGCCCGGGCCACCTGCAACTGCTGGGCTACCTGGCTGTAGACCTGATAGGCAAGCGACATATCGTTCTGAAGCCGTTCGCGCTCGGCCAGGGTACTCTGGAACACCACGTTGCTGTTGGCATCCACATATTTTGCATACCGCTGCTGGGCTTCGTAATATTCTGCCTGACGCTCCCGGTAAAGCTGTTCCAGGTAACGGCAGTCTTCCTTCGCCTTGCGGGTACGGTAGGCTGTGATATACTGCTGAAGCTTGGAAACCACACTGTCGGCAACCGTGGCAGTGACCTTGGGATCCTGCAGGGTAACGGTCAAAGTGGTAATAGAAGTCTTTTTATCCACATTTGCCAGTACAGACTGACGGAGAGTTCCGAGCTTTCCGGCCTCTTTTTCTGAAAGTTCAATGGAACCTCCGGCAGGGGAATCAGCAGGCAGCTCTTCCTTGTCACCGCCCAGCAAAGACTTGATGCCGCCGACTGCCATGCCGGGAGCACGCAGAATGTAACTCCACCAGGGAGCGGACTGTTCGTCCAGATAGGCAACAAGGGTGGTATCCACCTTGCCGTCGGCCGTACGGACACGGGCATCGAAAAGCTCCAGCAGGAAAGGGGTAGAAGCCACAATATCGGGAGCCAGCGTCGCATTCAGGGCATCGGGGCTGTCGCTGCCCATACTGGTTCCCAGAAAGGAGGCAGCCATACTTGCCAGTCCTCCCCCGCTCTTGCCGCTGCCCATTTCAGGAGAAAGGGTCACGCTGACCGTATATTGCTTGGGAATGCTCAGGGCAATGATCACACCTGCCACCACTCCCACGGTGGCAGCGAGATATAACTTCCTGCGGATGGCGAATATGCGACGGATCAATGCCATCCAGTCAATTGTCACTTCGTCCTCCTCCCCGCCTTCGGGACGGGTGAAGAGGGGCTGCTGTTCCATCTTATCTGTTTTCTTTTCTTCCATAGGTATTACTTCTTGATCAGGTTCGTAATTGTGGCGAACATGGTAGCGAGGGAACCGAAGGAGCTGGCATAACTCAAAACTTCAGCCACGCTGACACCCTTACGGTCTTTCTTGCTCGGCACAATAATTTCACACCCCGGTTCGATCTTGTCGCTGTCGCGGCTGCCCACCTGGGTGACCTGACCGTTCATATAGATAATGAATTTCCTGGATTTCTTCGCATTGTCGGCATAGCCTCCTGCCTGGTCGAGGTAGTAGCTGACATTCTTGCCTTTCAGATAGGCCACCGTGTTGGGAACCATTACGGCACCGTCGATCTTCACGGTGTTGTTCATCTTGGGCACACTGATAACATCCCCCTCACGCAGCACCAGGTCGTACTCGCCGCCGGGATTGGCCAGGGCTTTCTCCAGATCGAGTCCCACACTGAAAGTGTCTTCCACACGCACACCCAGCGAGTCCATCATGGCCTTGCCGAACTGGCGGTTCATAATCTCAAGGACATCGCGCATGCGCTTCTTTTCATCCTCATTCGCCACACGGGTCAGCTTCGCTCCGCGCAGGTAGGCCTTGGGAGTAGCACCTCCGGCCTTGCGCAACAGGTCGGACAGGCGTTCTTCACGGCTGGTCATCGCATAGGTACCGCCAAACAGCACTTCGCCGGTGACCTGTACGTTCTGCTGGGCCTGATAGCCCGGGCTGCGGCGCACGAACACCTGATCGTAGGGCTGGAGCACAAATCCCTGCTGGCCGTCGATCACAAAGCCGTCCTTCAGGGCAAAGGTGAAGTTCTGGCCGATGCTGTCGGTGTAGCTGGTGCTCCTGGGATCCTTGATACGGCGGGAAACATCCACCCGTACGGTAGAGGCAGCCTCACGCAGACCTCCGGCACGGATAATCAGGTCTTCCAGCGTCATGTTGTCCGAGAAGGAATAGCTGTCCGGACGGGCAACCTCGCCATAGATCATCACATCGCCGCGGTCTTCCAGGTCATGGATGCTGGGGATGTTCAGGATGTCATTCTTCTGCAAGGGGATATCGGGAGAAGTACCGTTCAGGATGCCTGCCACATCGACACTGACAATCTCGGTCGTCAGGTCGGGACGCTCGCGCTGGAGCACGGCACGCTTCATAAAGGCATCACCGGTCAGTCCCTTCGCTTCGGTGATCAGGGCACGGACGGTGTTGAGTTCTCCGCTCAGCTGGTAAATGCCGGGACGATAGACCGCACCGCGGATTTCCAGTTTGTTGGTAAAGCGGTTCAGGATGGCTTCAGCAGTCACCACGTCGCCGTTGCGCATCTGGTAGGCACTGAAGTCCTTGTCCCTGACGGTATTGATCTCATATTCTTCCCCGTTCTGGCGAACCACACGGAGGGATTTCGTATAGGCTTCGGCATCGAATCCGCCGGCATACTGAATCAGGGTGGCCAGGGATTCCTTGGCCTTCATTTCGAAACGCATGGGGCGCTTCACGTTGCCGCTGAACCTGACCATCACTTCATAGGCAGGCACAATGATGACATCGCCTTCCTGCAGACGGATATCGTCCTGGATCTTGCCCTTCATGATGAAGTCGTACACATCGACATCGGCGATCTTCTGTCCGGAGCGGACTACCTGCACGCTGCGGAGACTTCCGATCTCGTTCACGCCGCCTGCCCGGTAAAGCGCATGGAAGACGGTGGAGAAGCTGCTCAGAGCATAGGTACCCGGCTGACGGACTTCGCCCATCACATTGATCTGGATGGTACGGGTATTGCCCAGGGTCAGACGGATTTCCAGATTGCCCTCGGCACTGTCGAGACCGCTGTACGTCTTGCCCAGCACCTTCTTGAGGTAATCATTGGCCGCGCTCACGGTCATGCCGCTCAGGGAAACGGGGCCGATCTTCTCGATATTGATGGTTCCGTCGGGAGAAATCTGCTGACGGATGGTATTCTGGCTGGTACCCCAGATATCGATGATCACCTCATCGCCCGGGCCGAGCCGGTAGTTGGGCGGAGTAGCCAGATTGACACTGGGTTCAAAGGTAAGATTGCGGGTATTGAAAATGTTGCGCCCGAACACCTGGTCCTCGCGGGCAAGTTCGGCAGCATCAGGCTGCGGAGTTTCCAGCGCTGTGGAAGTGTCCTCCTTCACCGCCTCGCGCAGGCGGGCTTCATTCAGTTCGGTACCGCTCATCTGAGAGGCATTGACTCCCTGCTGTTGTTCGTACAGTTTCTTTACTCGTTCGGCCTGTTCGCGTGTGACGCCTCGCCGCGCCAGTTCAGTAGCCAGCTGACGCTGGTCCTTCCCTTCGGCCATCCCCTGTTTCACGTACTCCAGTACCTGCTGGTCGCTCATGGTCTGTGCACAGACAGAGGGAGCAGCAAGGAACAGACACAGAAACAACGGAATTACCAGTGAATGCTTCTTCATATCTACTTCTAAAGTTTTTGTATAATGATTGTTTTTATTGACTTTCAGGGCTCCCCCAGCGCCTCGACAATCAGGCGGACCTGAGCGGGCGTAAAGCTGCGCACCTTCTGGCTGAAACCGGATGCATGAAGCGCGTCGACCAGTGCAGGCTGCAGGGAAATCCAGTACATCAGTTTGCGGCGGGCAGCCCCTGCCGTGATGTTGGGAGCATAGCAACGGGCTAGTTCCCCGATGCCGTAAGAGCGAATCTGAAAAGTATCCATATCTTTGTTTCCGTTAATTGATTATAGGATAAAGATACTCATTTTCAGCGATATAAGCAAGTTTTTCCGGACTCTGTTCCGGCCTTTTTTACCTCCGGACCGTGTGTCGCCACACCCCTGTCGGGCCTTATCGTGCATCATCGCCCGTCATTCGCCGACAAGTGTCCGTAAGGTGCAAACCGCTCTTCGGAAGGTGTTACCTTTGTCATACAGACAACGGGAAGGAAGGTTCCGGACAAGCTCTCCGGATTATCCGGAAAATCCGGAGAAACCGACTGGTGGTTACCCCGGCAACGACTGGTCGATGCAACTGAATCGACCGCACGATCACCCGGCAATGACTGGTCAATATCCTGGCATCGACTGGTCGATGCAACTGAATCGACCGCACGATCCCTTCGCATCGACCGCACATTGAGGCTGAATCGACTGGTCGATATTTTGGCAGTGACTGGTCAATACCTCAGCATCGACTGATCGATATCCTGGCATTGACTGGTCGATGCAAGGAATGGCCGGAACCCGAAAGTCCGGAGTCTGTAAGGAACTTATTTATTAACTCTTTAATTTATCGTATTATGTTAAACTACAGTATCGCCATGAGAAGCAACCCCATCGACAAGGGGGCTCCCAAGAAAGCTTATGCCACTTCACAGTACAGCGAAGTGATGAACATCAACCAGTTTGCCGAACATATTGCCAGCCACGGCAGCGTGTACAAACGTTCCGACGTGGCGGCGATCCTGACCATGGCGGTGGACTGCCTGCGGGAACAGCTGCTGGAAGGCAAGAAGGTGGAACTGGGCGACCTGGGGTTCTTCTATGTCCGCATCAGCGGTGAAGGGGCTCCTTCGGCTGCCGAGTACAATCCGGCCATTTACGTCAAGAAGCTGAACGTGAAATGGCAGTGCGGCGCCCGCTTCAAGGATCTGCTGGGTGAAGCCGTCTTCAACCTGGTGGCTCCGCGCTCTGTCAGCCAGAAAGTGCTCAAGGCTCACAAGGCCGGTGAAACAACCGTGGATATCTCGCCGGAGGTGACGGAGGAAGAAACGGATGACCAGGGCGGCATGGGTGTCTGACCAGCGGAAATAACTGACGGGAACTGACGCGCGGCGGCAACCCTTTCCAGACAGGCGGTGAGCGGACTCTCCGAAAATGACTCCGGATCCGTCAGGCGCAAGTGGCTTTCACCAGGGAAAGCAGGAAACCGTTCCGTCAGACTCCTCAGTACTTCCGGCCCCAATTATATAACCTTAATCTTAACTGCTTATGGAAAATACCAGCAAGAAAAAAACAATCTGGAGCCTGGTGCTCAAAGTGATCATCACCGTGGCAACCGCCGTCGCAGGTGCCTTCGGACTCAGTGCCTGCGGGGTGATCTAGCGGAAGAAACCGGAAAGGATTCCTGATTTGAAGGAGGGCTGCACAAGGCAGACCCTCCTTTCTTTTTCAGTCATGAAACACTTAACCAACGGTTAAATTTCTTCGATCAGTTCGCACCAGGTGTAGCTGACTTTCAGCAAGGCGGCACTTCCGCTCACCTGAATGGCGATATAATGGCGTCCTCCGTAACGGACAAACTGTCCTTCCATACCGAACAGCGGTCCCTTGCGGACAACCCGCACCCGGACATTTTTCTTGTTCTTCAGTTTTTCGGGATCAATGAACCGCGTCCCCTGGATCTCAGGGTTGGTGGCCCGCATGAAATTCTGCATCTCCCGGTTGGAAATGATACAATAGTCGGCACTCTCCCGTCCGCGCCTCATGAAATACGTGGGAAAAGGAATGGACTGCTGCAAACGTCTGCACCATTCGCGATCGTAGTGGCTACATCGTATGAAAAGCAGATTATGGATGGCGGGAACAAGAATCCGTTCGCAACGTTCGCTTCCATCTTTTGCGTCCTGCAGCTCATAAGTCTGGGGAATATAATAAGGTATCTCTGAGTCACGAAGAAATTCGGCCACCTGCAATTCCTTACAGTAGGTGGTCTGCAACGGGATCCATATCGGGTTTTCTTCGATCGTCTGTTTCATTTCTTTACCTGTCGTAGTCTGGCTGAAATTTTTCCGCATGTATATTCTTCTCTCTCCACCAGGTCCTGCAGGAGCCCGGTATATCACATCTATTTGGTTGACAATAAAGAGAAATGAAATAAAACATGCTTCCGTCTAGGAGAGACCGGCCCTCCCACAGCTGCCAGGTTGTATCATTTCGGCGCAAAGATAAGCATTTTTCTCATTGATGATACACTTTTACTCCTGTTTTAACCAAATATTCCCGTATATTACAAAACAGGTATTTACATTTCCATGACAAAAGCGGATATTACTTCCGGTTATAGGGTATAAAAAAAGGTGAATAGCGAAACCGGAAAGAATGTATTACCTTTGCAGCGAATTAAAAAAGAGATAAAACTATGTTCAGTAAAGAAAACAGAGCAAATACCATTCACGGTATTTTATTGATTGCCTTATTCTCATTCGCTGCGTTCTACATCGCCGAAATTCCTTTCGTGAAAAGTCTGTCATTCAGTCCGCTGATTGTGGGTATCATCCTGGGTATGCTGTATGCCAACAGCCTGCGCAACAAGCTTCCCGAAACCTGGGTGCCGGGAATCAAGTTCTGTACGAAGCAGATCCTGCGTGCCGGTATCGTACTCTACGGATTCCGCCTGACGCTGACACAGGTAGCTGCCGTGGGACTTCCGGCTGTGGTGATCGACACCATCATCGTGGCAGGAACCATCTTCCTGGGCGTATGGCTGGGCAAGCTGCTGAAAATGGATAAAGATACTTCGCTGATGACGGCTACGGGAAGCGCGATCTGCGGTGCTGCGGCAGTGCTGGGTGCCGAACCGGTCGTGAAATGTGAGGGCCACAAGACAGCCATCGCCGTATCGACGGTGGTGATCTTCGGAACGATCTCCATGTTCCTCTACCCCATCCTGTACCGCGCCGGTATGCTGGATGCACTGGGTGACACGGGAGTAGCGATCTATACGGGAAGTACCCTGCACGAAGTGGCTCACGTGGCCGGTGCGGGTAACGCAATGGACCCAACCGACACGCTGGGTATTGCGGGTACGGCAACCATCACCAAGATGATCCGTGTCATGATGCTGGCTCCAGTGCTCGTGATCATGAGCTTCGCACTGGCCGGCCGCAAGAAGGCTGCAACGGAGGGAGGCACGACCCAGAAGAGCAAGATCACCATTCCCTGGTTCGCCTTCGGATTCATCGGCATCATCTGTCTGAACTCACTGCTGCAATACCTCTTCGGAGTGGACAGCGTGAAAGAAATTCCGCTGAACGGTGCCATTGAATACATCGATACATTCATGCTGACCATGGCCATGACTGCCCTGGGCACGGACACCAGCATGGAGAAATTCAAACAGGCAGGTGCGAAACCTTTCCTGCTGGCCGGACTGCTTTACATCTGGCTGCTGGGCGGCGGTTACCTGCTGACCAAGTGGCTGGTTCCGATGATCGGATAAGCCAATGTATGGGGTGAAAAATGGTTCAGGGGAAGTCTGGTTTGTGGTTCCGGACTTCCCCTGAATGGCTTTTATAACGGACAAACTTATAATCTGATACAAAAATACGGGATTTATATTACAAACAATTACATAATCACATAATAATCATCTTATCTATAACATCAGTAAATCCAAAGAGAAATAATCCTATCAAAATAACATCAAAAAGTAATATTGTATGTCATTTTAATAATATCTTTACGAAGTATTTTAAAACATGACACAAAAACTAATGTTTATATATCATTTTAACATGTAGAACCATTAAAACAACTACGAGATGAAAAAGAGATGGATTATTTTAATGACACTGATTGTCATCATCAGTCTGATCGGAGTACTGATGCCGGAAAACCCCGGACTGTGGGAACCTGACGAACGCATGAACACAGCCAACGTGGCCTGGATGATCACCGCCACTATTTTTGTCCTGATGATGACACCGGGACTTTCCTTCTTCTACGGAGGCATGGTCGGGAAGAAAAACGTCATCTCCACCATTCTCCAGAGTTTCATTGCCATGGGCGTGGTCAGCGTGATCTGGGTGGTATTCGGATTCAGTCTGGCCTTCGGGGACGATTGCGGAGGATTTATCGGCAATCCGGCCAGCTTCTTCATGTTCCAGCACGTGGGTGCCAAGATAGACACTTATCTGGCTCCGACCATACCGCTGGCCCTGTATGCACTCTTCCAGATGAAATTTGCCATCATCACCCCTTCACTGATCACGGGATCATTCGCGGAACGGGTACGTTTCTCCGGCTACCTGATTTTCATGATCCTGTTCTGCATCTTCGTATATTGTCCGCTGGCCCACTGGACCTGGCATCCCGACGGATTCCTCCGTCAGATGGGAGTAGTCGATTTTGCCGGCGGTATCGTGGTACATGCTTCCTCGGGAGTGGCGGCACTGGCCGGTGCCATCTTCCTGGGACGCCGCAGCGGAAAGCGTCATGCCCCGGCCAACATCCCCTTTGTCATTCTGGGGGCTGCCATGCTGTGGCTGGGATGGTTCGGATTCAATGCAGGGTCTTCCCTGGCTGCCGACGGTATTGCCATCAAGGCTTTTCTGAACACCAATACGGCTTCGGCTACGGCCATGATGGTGTGGATCTTCTTCGACTGCCTGCGGGGACGCAAGCCTTCTGCACTGGGAGCTGCCGTGGGTGCCGTCGTGGGACTGGTGGCCATCACTCCGTCGGCCGGTTATGTCACCGTGGGGGAAAGTATCTTCATCGCCCTGACCACCACCATGGTCTGCAACGTGGCGGTTTACTGGAAAAACAAGACCAGTGTGGACGATGCGCTTGACGTATTCCCGACGCACGGTGTGGGCGGTATCTTCGGAACGGTTCTGACGGGAGTCTTCGTCAACGGACTGTTTGCGGGCAACGTCAGCGTGTTCCTGATCCACCTGCTGGCCGTCGTCCTGGTCTGCGGATATACCTTTATCGTCAGCTATGCCCTCTACTGGCTGACCAACAAGATGATCCCCCTGCGCGTATCGGCCAGAAGCGAAGCCATCGGTCTGGATCTCAGCCAGCACGACGAAAGCTACGGCTATGCGGATGAAGGGGAACGCGAGCTGGCGGAATACCATGCGGAGAACTGACCGCTTCCGGAAAGCCGGAAGCACTTCTTACCGGCTCCAAAGCGGTTCGTTGTACCATTGTTTCGGAAATCCCATTGCTGCAACGTCAACAATGGGATAATCCTCCAACAAGGTTTTCAATTTCCGCCTGAAATCATTGTCTGGACAAACCGCATCCATCAGATAAGCCACACAACACAATTGAGCATACAGCTTCTCCTGTAGAACAGCTTCATGAATCCATGGGTTCTGCAACTTCTTAGGCAGTTGTGGCTTCCATGGATATTTTCTATTCCAGATACGAGCGTGATGAGCAATACAATTTCGCAATACTGACAAACTTTTTATCCAGCTCTCAAGATACAGATGCTGGGGCAATCCAAATTCTCTAGCAATCTGTTTCTTTAATGCATTATCCGATAAATTGCAATACAATTTGGAAAGTGTTCCAAAAGATGATACCTCCAAAGTCTTCCAGGCCGGAGGATATGGTGGATTATCATATCTGGCAAAATGCTCAACCAAGAAATCTTCTTTTGAACGCTTCAACTCTTCATCTATATTGGCCAGACATTTAGAAAAAATTACAGCATTAGAAAACAAAGATGCATCAGCAAACCAAAATGCTCCATAAGCGGATGATACAAACTGAATAACTTTTGTACGGAGTGCAATCTCAATACTCTGTATGGCAGAAAAAATAAGGCAACGTAATTCTTTATCAAAATTATATAAGGTTACTACGTTTTCAAATCTGCTGTGGGGTTTAAAGACATGATTAATCTTGTCACTCTCCATCGGTTTCCAATAGTTTGCCAAACGAAAGTAACTGATAATTTTCAAATATTCTATTGCTATGTGTTCATCATCAAACAGAAGACCTCTGCCTTTTAACATCACGATCTGATCAGCAATGCTTATAGGCTGCTTGGTATATGTTTTCATAAGTATATAAAAAATAAGTTCCGCCCTGGTACGCATTATAAAGAGGCGTGGCGGAAATTGTTGATACAAAAATACAACACTTCCCACTATTTACCAAAAGTTTCAGTGATTTTCTTCTGGCTCATACGCTGAAAGCCTCTGAGAATACCCCAAACAGGGTATTTCACCTTCGGGAAAGTGGAGCTAACTTTGCCGCAAAAATACTTCATGAATCTGGCTGCATTGATTTCGGGCGGAGTGGACAGTGCCGTAGCGGTCCACCTGCTCTGCGAACAGGGCTACAAGCCCGACCTGTTTTATATCCGGATCGGCATGGATACCGACGACGGACTGAGCTGCACGGCGGAAGAGGACATCGAACTGGCGACGGCAACGGCCCGCAAGTATGGCCTGAAGCTGGAGGTGGTGGATCTCCAGCAGGAGTACTGGGACCGGGTGGTGGCTTACACCATCGACAAGGTGAGACAGGGCTTCACGCCCAACCCGGATGTGATGTGCAACAAGCTGATCAAGTTCGGATGTTTCGAGGAAAAGGCGGGACATGCGTACGACCGGATTGCGACGGGGCACTATGCGTCGACCTGCGAACGCGAAGGGAAGGTGTGGCTGGCAACGGCCAAAGATCCGGTGAAGGATCAGACGGATTTTCTGGCTCAGATTGACTACCTGCAGGTATCCAGGCTTCTGTTTCCGCTGGGGGGACTGATGAAGCAGGAGGTGCGCGAGACGGCTCTGGCGGCACGGCTGCCGAGTGCCCGCCGCAAGGACAGCCAGGGAATCTGTTTTCTGGGTAAAATCAACTACAACGACTTTATCCGGCGTTTCCTGGGCGAACGGCCGGGGGCAATCGTGGAACTGGAAAGCGGCCAGGAGATCGGTACGCACAAGGGATTCTGGTTTCACACCATCGGACAGCGGAAGGGACTGGGACTGAGCGGAGGGCCATGGTTCGTGGTGGACAAGGACCCGGAGAAGAACCTGCTGTTCGTATCGCGGGGATATGACACGGTGCATCAGTACGGACGGAAGTTCCGGCTGACGGACTTTCATTTCATTACGGAAAATCCCTGGCCGGAAGCCGGGGAACAGGAAATCTGCTTCAAGATCCGCCATACGGACCAGTTCCTGCCGGGGGTGATCCGACCGGCAGGAACCGGTTATGAGGTGGAGAGTCCGCACCTGATCCAGGGAATCGCACCGGGTCAGTTCGGTGTGATCTACGACCGGGAGGCACGGCTCTGCATCGGAAGCGGGGAAATCCGCCGGTGTCCCGGATAAATTCACTTCAGCAGGATGCCGAACTCGGCTCCCGTAGCGTAATTGCCTTCCAGCACGCGCAGGGCTGTCAGCTTGAGATAGCGGCAGGACACGGGAGTCTTCAGCCGGAAGGAACGGTAGACCGGTGCCTGACGGATGTTGGGAATAAAGTCTTCGTATACCGGTGTCCAGTTTTTGCCGTCCTCGCTGGCCATGAGAGCAAGGCGGTCGATTACTCCCTCGCTACTGTTGTCCTGACGGGGCGTATAGGAGAATCCTTTGACTACCTGTGTCTCACCCAGGTCGATCACCAGACTCTGCGGACGGAAAGCGGCATCCTTGTCCTGAGAAGGGGAACGCCAGAAGGTCTGGTCGTCATCATCCACCAGGGCCCCGGCTGCAGCATAGGGCTGTCCGTCGGCGGTCAGGATGCGCCAGTTCCGCTTGCAGGCATCGAAGGTACGGACAGCTTCCTCACCTTTCCGGCCGTCCTTGTCGAAGGCTACGGCACGGACAGCTCCTTCCCGGGCAAAGGTAAAAGGCCCGGTATAAAGCGGAGAGGAAACCGAGGGCACGGAACCGTCGGTCGTGTAGCGAAGCTGGTAGACCGGACGTTCCACCTGAAGAGACACTTCGCCCGCCTTGGTGCGGCTGATCACGGGAGCAACGGCTCCGTCGGGTTCCTTGTAGCATCCCACTTCACTGACTGCCAGGGCAACCGGTGCATAGAAGCGAATGCGCAGGGAGGAAGTCTCCACATAGTTCTTCAGACGGATCAGACGGCAGGCACCGATGCTGGTGGCTCCGGCAATTTCTTTCCAGGTTCCGCCGACCTTCATATCGACTTTCACCGAGTCAATGCGCTGGCCCAGCTTGATGTTTTCGCGCAGTTTGATGATATTGAATGTTTCCGTACGGGGAAAATCAAGAACCAGTTCGGCAGAGGTTACCTTGTCGTCGGTAGCCCAGTAGGAATAGCGGTCTCCGTCGGTCAGAAGGGCAGTGCCGTAATGTGCCTCATCCCCACCCCGCACATTGGAAGCATGCAGCGTGGCTCCCCGGGTCAGGTCATCGCGGAACGTAGCTTCCAGATATCGTCCGAACTCTTCCAGAGCAAGCTTGTCGGGCTCATCCTGTTCACCCAGCGGATTGATCGGGAGGTTCAGATCCCATCCCTGTCCGCGTCCGACACTGTTGATATAGATGTCGAACAGTTTCTGGGGAGTCTTGACGGTCAGGCTGTCGGACGCATGCCAGGTGAAGCGCCGGCGCAGGGAGAAGTCGGCTTCGGCAGGAATCCAGTACTGGCCGTTGCGGTTTCCTTCGTTGATGCGTTTGATGTGTTCGGGCGCACCGGAAGGAATCGGCCGTCCGTTCCATTTCTCACCGGGAGCAAACAGGGTAGCCCAGCAGGTCTCTCCGGCATATCCTTTCTCATTGCCCACCCAGCGCACGTCGGGTCCCGGATCGCCGAAGATCACGGCATTGGGCTGCAGCTCGCGGCAGAGAGCATAGATGTTTTCCCAGTCGTAGTAGTCGAGGAAGCCTCCGCGGTATTCATTGGCACCGCCATAATATCCGTCACCCCCCTCACCCGGAGCACCGTCGAACCAGATGATAAAGAGATCGCCGTACTGGGTGAGCAGTTCCCGGAGCTGTGCCTTGAACATATCCAGGTATTCGGGAGTACCGAACTTGGCCGTATTGCGGTCCCAGGGAGAAAGGTAAACCCCGAACTTCAGCCCGTGCTTGCGGCAGGCTGCCTCCCACTCGCCTACCCAGTCGCCTTTTCCGTTGCGCCAGGGAGAACGGGAGATATTGTAGTCGGTCGTGCGGGAAGGCCACATACAGAAGCCTCCGTGGTGCTTCGCATTGATGAGGAATCCCTTCGATCCGGCTTTCTTGGCACGGAGCACGATCTCTTCGGCATTGAAGTTTACGGGATTGACGATCTCGGGAGACTCGTCGCCCCAGCCCCAGTCTTTATCAAGGTAATTGATCTGATTGAACTCAATCATGTTATACATCTCCATCTCATGCCACTGCAACTGGCCCTGTGAAGGAAGTGCCCCGTAGGGAGCAGGTGGAGGAACTGTCTGTCCGGAAGCGGTCAGAGCGGAAAGAGAAGCGCAGGCTGTCAGTACAGCCAGCAGGGAACGGGTTGGTTTCCACACATGTTTCATAAGTATTTTCTGTTAAGATGAACACAAAAGAACCGTCACCGGGACGATCCGGACACAAAGATAACCCATCCCGGTTTTTCTGCAAAGGAATCAGGCGGAAAAATAAAGGTACCCAAAACAGGCAGCCCTGTCACTCCTTCTTTGGAATGACAGGGCTGCTTTCTTATTTACAGGCCTACCGGCTCAGGCTTCAAGGCAAAACAACCGAAAAACTGGCTCAGGCTTCAAAGAGATGCAAAGCATCCGGAAGAACTGACCCGGCTCTAAAGCTGCAACCGGAACCGGCCGAACGAATCATCCGGATCAGTCGCAGGCAGAGAAGCGCAGCTTGTAGCTGAACGGCATCTGCGGGATCTTGTATTTCAGCATGGTTTCCGGACCACAGCTGGCATTACCCAGACCGCGAACCAGTGCATCCAGGTGAAGGATGATGCACGGACGTTCCTGGAGTTCCCAGAGGTGGTTGGCCTTCATCAGGTCGGCATCCGTATAGCGCAGGGCGGAGAAGGATACACCGCCTTCGGTCTGGATGCTGACACCACGTCCCTGGCAGTTGGTCAGCTTCAGTTCACGCAAGCCTTCGCGGTTACCCATGGACTGGGGTTTCACGTAAGGTACAACCATGTCTTCCACAGTGGTGCGGTAGCGTCCTACCATGCAGCCTGCATGACGGTCGTTGTAGTTTTCCCACGGACCGTATGCATAATAGTCCACATTGTTCAGACCGGCATTGACGGAGCATACCAGACCGGTACGACGCAGGTCGGCAGTCTTCGGAGTGAGTTTCACATCCATATCCATTACGCCGCCCGGATAGAACACGTACGTGATCTCGGTGTCGCAGAGACTTCCCTTGCGGACAGTCTTCACAACCACATTACCGCTGGCTTCTTCCACAGCCTCACAGGTACCGGTGGGTTCCAGTCCGTTTTCGGTCTTCTCGAAGCGGTCGTTTTCAATCCAGCGGTGGTTATCAAAGATGAAACCTTCACCGCCATAGATGACATCCAGTCCGTTCAGGCGCAGGGCAGTCATCCGTCCGGTTGTGGTGTCAAAGGCTGCATCCACAAATCCGTTGCCGACGGTCAGGCTCTGACCTTCTTTCTTCACGGCCAGCTTGGGTACACGGGCATTGATGCGCAGTTCCGGCAGTCCGGCACGGCTGGTCAGTTCAAACTGCTTCTGGGCTACTTCATGACCGGCTCCGGCCCATACCGTTGCCTTGCGCTGGCGCACGGTCAGGTTGATCATCACTTCTTCACCGTTCTTCGATGCTTTCTTCAGGTCAGCTCCCGACAGCGGCAAAGTGAGTGAAACGGAATCATAGGGGGCTACATCGGCCAGCTGCATGCTGTCTGCTCCCACTACATAACCGTCTTTCACGGTTTCCCAGCGCAGGTCGAAATCAGCCAGAGAAGTAAAGTTATACGTATTTTTCAGACTGACAGTCACTTCGTTTCCGTTCTTGTCATTATTCTCCAGACGGAACTTGATATACTGATAAACGGCTTTCACTTCCTTCAGCTTCGGAGTTTCCTCGCGGGTAGCGGGGATGATACCGTTGGAGCAGAAGTTGCCCTGGTGCGGGCCGGGGAAGTCGTATCCGGTGTGCAGACGTCCGGCATAGTTGCCCTGCTTGATTTCAACCGGTTCATAGATGGCCTGGTCTACCCAGTCCCAGATGGCACCACCGATGGTAGACGAACTGCTTTCGATGCTGTTCCAGTATTCAGTCAGGTTACCGATGGCATTACCCATGGCATGTGCATATTCGCAGATGAACATCGGCTTGTCGAACGAATTGACATACTGATCCATCCAGCCCATGCTGGGATACATCTTCGAGTAGAGGTCACTGAAACGGTTACCGCCGAATTCCTTGCCGTCGCGGGTACTTTCGTGGTGTACGGGACGGGGATCAAGGCGCTTGGCTGCATCGTAGCAGGCCTGGAAGTTGTTACCGCCTCCACATTCATTGCCCAAACTCCAGAAGATCACACTCGGATGGTTGCGGTCACGCAGCACCATGCGGTCGATGCGGTCCACAAAGGCCGGAATCCATGACGGCATGTCACTGATGGACTGGTTGGCATGGTCTTCCAGATCGGCCTCATCCATGGTATAGAGTCCGTAATAGTCGAACATGGCATACATCTTCGACGCGTTGGGATAATGTGAGGTACGGATGGTATTGATGTTATTGCGCTTCATCAGCAGCACATCCTGCAGCATGGATTCCACCGTTACGGCACGTCCGTAGAGCGGATGGCTGTCGTGGCGGTTCACACCCTTGAAGAAGACGCGCTTGCCGTTGATATATACCAGCGGACCGCGTACTTCGATGTCGCGGAAACCATATTTGGTAGAGAAGGCCATTTCGTCCTTGCCTCCAGCACGCTGGATAACGCTCACCGTATAGAGGTTCGGTGTTTCTGCTGTCCACAGGCTGAGGTTCTTCACGCGGAAGTCAGTCTTAACCTTGCAGGTTGTTTCACGTTCAGAGAAACGCACGGTCTGTTCGGTTTCAGCCACTACCTTGCCCGACGGATCCGACAGACGGACAACAAGTTCCTTTTCGCCTTTCAGACGTCCCCGGTTGTCGAGCGTCAGTTCCACCTGCATTTCTCCCTGACGGTAATCAGCCGAAGCATCCAGACGGGAAGTAATGTAATGATCGCGCACGCTCACCAGCGGTGTGTTGTAGAGATAAACATCGCGGAAGATACCGCTCATACGGAACATGTCCTGACATTCCAGGTAAGAGCCGTCGCTCCAGCGGAACACCTGTACGGCCAGTTTGTTCTGTCCCGGACGGAGATATGAAGTCAGGTCAAATTCAGCCACGTTGTTGGAACCCTGGGTATAGCCCACGTACTTTCCGTTCAGGTAAACCAGTGCGGCACTGTAGATACCGTTGAACTGGATGAAAGTGCGCTGTTTGTCCCAGCCTTCGGGCAGGTTGAAATAGCGGACGTAAGAGCCTACGGGATTGATGCCGTAGTTCTTTCCGCCGTCATTGAATCCCTTGCGGGCATCGATATAGGGCGGTGTGTTGGAGTGCGGATACTCCACATTGCAGTAGATGGGACGGTCATATCCCTGCATTTCCCAGTTGGAGGGAACAGGAATCGTAGCCCAGCTGCTGACATCATAGTCTTCTTTATAGAAATCCAGCGGACGTTCAGACGGCTGCGGCACGAAGTTGAAGTACCAGTCGCCGTTGAGCAGCATCATGGCCTTGCTCTGGTTGTACACCCACGGAGTGGCGTAAAACTCCTTGTCGGCCAGCATTTCCTGTTCGCTGAAATAAGGAATATAGGTGGCATGGCCCTTTTCCTTGTTTTCCTCGAAACGGGTTTCGTCTTCCCAGTACACCTTCTCGCGTGCAGCACCGGAAGCAGAAGCCGGAGCAGCCACCTTGCTTGCCGTGATGCGGAAAAGGGTTTCCTTCGACGTACCGGCCTTGGCTACATCCACCAGGGCAATGGTTCCGTCTTCGCGGCAGGAAGCTACCCACTGCGCCTTGTTTGAAGGAATCAGCTGCACATACTCGCCGACAGGCTTGATGAGCCACAGCTGCATTTCGTCAGATCCGTTCACTTCAGCCACCTGTGCCAGGGCATTGTCGGCAGCCCGTACGGCCCGGTTCTCAAAAGGATTAATCAGCCGGAAGCTGCCGGAAAGATCCGTGATGCTCCACTGCTGCTGTTTGTCCGATTCACTCACTGCGGCCAGTTTCACATTCGGGGCCGAACCTGAATAACTCCAGGCTTTTCCCGGATACTTGACTGAGCAGACATTGTAGAGCTTCTTCTTGTCGAAGCGCACCTGTGCCTGCAGGCCCTGTACCGCCAGGAATACGAGGCAAGTCAGAATGACAAATAAACGTTGTTTCATAAATTGTTATAGGTTTTTAAATTAAAGTCTGGGTAAAGATACGATTTTTCCGGGATATCCGGAGACTGTTACGGATAATTTCCGGATCAGTCTCCCCGGTAGTAGTACAGCAGGGTATGGCGGGCAATGAAATCCGCATTCTCCTGTACCCAGCTGTCCGCTTCGCCGGACAAGGAAGCATCAGGCAACCAGCCGTTGGCAATGCAGCGGTGCAGCAGGTCGGGCGGACACAGCATTTCCTCGGTGAGCAGGCGGAAAGCCTTCCTGCGCGCTTCTTCCGGACGATACAGCGGATTGTCCGGGTCGGCAATGCAGGCAGCCACGTCCTTGGCCAGCAGAATACCCTTCTCCCGATTCACCAGCAGGACAAAGTCGCGGTGGGCACGGAACTGAGGCAGGGTGTGATTGTCGTCATCAGGCCATTGGAGTACTCCGGTCAGGAAACCGCGCAGAGCCTCATAGTCCGGCAGATAAGCCACTTCCCGCCCCTGTGTATGAGCCGTAAAGAGTTCGTAGTTGCGGCGGTTCTGTTCCTTCACCCGTTCAGGTACTTCCGGTTCGGAAGTATAAAGTCCTTCCACTTCCTTCCAGCGTGAAGGATCTGCGGCCAGGCGGTCTGTCCATTCGTGCAGAAAGAGCGCCAGCGGTCCGGTCGGTACGATGAAACGGTCGCGCGGAGCAACATGGGCGATATAAGGCTGCATCGACGGCTCCGTCAGATAAGTATGTCCGAAAAGCCAGGTCAGCTTGCGTTCAGCCTCTTCTTTCGTGGCAAAGGTATCCCAGAATCCGGCCAGTGACTCATTCTCGGGAGCTTCCTCGTAGGCCCGCTCCACCAGCGGACGGAAAGCGGCTGCCTGACGGGTAATGTCCGGATGCAGGGGACTGACAAAGCCGTGGCTGAAGGTGGCTTTCTGCCAGGTGTTCCAGATGAGGAACGCCACGTCTTCCTCGTTCACCTCATCGGAGAGCCAGTCGGCCGACACCTTCCGGAACGGAAGCGGCTTCCCGTAAAGCGCAGTATGTTCCTTCGTGAAACATCTCCACAGTCCGAGTCCGGAAACGACATCTTCCACATAGGCTGCCACATACAGACACAGCTTGCGCCGGAAAGGTTCGGGCAGCTCCGTCAGCGTACAGGCCGCCAGCAGTTCATTGGCCAGTGTCACATAATACGCATCCGAAGGACGGACAGCCGTATAGGGATGGATGGCCAGCCATTCTTTGGGGTAAAGGATTGATTTTTTCATGCGATATTTTAAAGAATTTGAGGTTACGGATCATAAAGGCTGTCCTGGATCAGTGTCTGGCCAGACACGTGATAAGCAGGGAACAGGCCGTCAGACAGACTCCGGCTCCTGCCACTCCGGCCCAGCCGAAGGCATGCCAGCATGTACCTGCCAGGAAAGTACCCGCAGCACCGCCCACAAAGTAGGTGGTCATAAAGATGGTGTTCACCCGGCTGGATGCCTGGGGAGCCATCGACAGGGCACAGGTCTGGTTACTGATCTGTACGCACTGCATACCGATGTCAATGAGGATGATACCGGCAATGAATCCGGTATACGTGTCCTGAAAGATATACATCACGGCCCATGCCGCAATCATCAGTCCGCAGCCGATGAAATTCAGGGGACGGACTCCCAGCCGGCGGACGGAGGCTCCCACAAAGGAAGCAGTCAGTGCCCCGGCCACTCCGCAGAGTCCCAGCATACCGATCACGTTGTTGCCGGCATAAAAGGGAGGTCCGCTCAGTTTGAAGGCCAGACAGGCCCAGAGCGCCAGGAAACTGCCGAAACAGAGTCCGGAACGTGCTGACACCATGCGGATCGTAGGCTGGCTGCGGAACAGATCCAGCAGAGACTTCATCAGCCCGCGATACGTCCCCCGGAAATTGGAAGGCATGTCGGGCAGGATGCGCAACACCACAAAGATGCAGACCAGCATCATCAGGGCAGCAATGTAATACATGGTGCGCCAGCCCCAGTATTCGCCGACAATTCCGCTGATCACACGAGATCCCAGAATACCGGCCAGTAGTCCGCTCACCAGCATCCCGACGTTACGGGCCTTGTTCTGCGGCAGCGAGAACTGCGAAACCATCGGTATGAAGATCTGCGGCATGACGGAACAGACACCCGTCACCAGCGAAGCCGCCAGTATGCAACGGATATCGGGCGCCACAGCCACAGCCAGCATGGAGCAGGCCAGCAGTGAAAAGTTAATCACAATGATGTTCCTCCGCTTGTAGAGGTCACCCAGCGGAATGATGAACAGCAGTCCCAGCGCGTAACCGATCTGCGTAACCATCGGAATGAGGTTGGCCGTAAACTCGGATACGTGCAAATCTTCGCCCATGCGGTTCAGCAGGGGCTGGTTGTAGTAGAGGTTGGCAACTGCCACCCCGGAAATGATCGCCAGCATCCACAGCAGGGATGCGGGGATTCCTTTGTTTTCTTCCAATCGTATTCTCATGCCCCAAAGGTACGTTTTTTACCACAAAATGCCCTTATCCGCACCTGAAAAAGTGAAAAACGTCTTACCTTTGCAAAAAACAAAGCCTAAAATTCTAACTCATAAACCAACCTTTTAACGACGATGAAAAAACTCGGATTATGCCTTGCCGTCCTCTTGCTGACGGCCCTTTGTGCCCAGGCTGCACGGGTAGACACTCTCTCCGTTGCGAGTCCCAAAATGAAACGGAACATTCCGGTAGTGGTCATCGTGCCCGAACAGGCACTGGCCGGAAACTCCTGCCCTACCCTCTATCTGCTGCACGGACACGGAGGCAATGCATTCACATGGCCGACCATCAAACCGGAGCTTCCCCAGATGGCCGACCGCGACGGTATTATCGTAGTATGTCCCGACGGAGAAGCAAGCTGGTACTGGGACAGTCCGCTACGTCCGGAAAGCCAGTTTGAAACCTTTGTAGCCCGGGAACTGACCGCCTGGATCGACTCCCGCTATCCCACCATCAAAGACCGCAAGGGACGGGCCATCACCGGACTCAGCATGGGCGGACACGGAAGTATGTGGCTGTCCTTCCGTCACAAGGATCTGTTCGGAGCAGCCGGAAGTACCAGCGGCGGTGTAGACATCCGTCCGTTCCCCCAAAGCTGGGGAATGAGCAACCACCTGGGTAAGGAAGCAGAAAACCAGAGCCGCTGGGATGCCCACACGGTCATGACCCAGCTGGACCGCATCCAGGATGGAGATCTCTCCCTGATCATCGACTGCGGAACGGAAGATTTCTTTCTGGAAGTCAACCGGAAATTCCATCAGGAACTCCTCAAGCGAGGTATCCGTCACGATTTTATCATACGTCCGGGTGCCCATAACATAAACTACTGGAACAATTCGATCGATTATCAGTGGATTTTCTTCCGCAAATACTTTAAAGGCTACCGTGATCCTGCCTCATCGAAATAACCGCCCCGCGGAATTGTGCGGTCGTTGCAGCGAAATTATGCGGTCGTTGTGGCAGGATCGTGCAGTCATTGCAATGGAATTATGCGGTCGTTGCGGCGAAATTATGCGGTCATTACGGCAGGATCGTGCGGTCATTGCGGCAGGGTTTGTACCACCATAACAATGGCATTGCTGAAATCCGGGAGATCTCTACGGAAAGAAAAACTAAAACATTCATTTTCTTGGTAAAAACCAAATTATTCATTTCCTTTGTAAGAACAACAATTAACAACGCATTGCCTTATGGAAAATTATATTCGTTTTGACTGGGCCATGAAGCGCCTGTTGCGCAACAAGGCCAATTATGCGGTATTGGAAGGACTGCTTACCACCCTGCTGGAGGAAAAAGTAACCATCCACAAATTGTTGGAAAGCGAAAGCAATCAGGAGGATGAATTCGACAAATATAACCGCGTGGACATGCTGGCCGAAAATTCACAAGGAGAGCTGGTACTCATCGAGGTTCAAAACAACAACGAGTATGCGTACTTCCAACGCATGCTGTTCGGTGCGTCCAAACTGGTAACGGAATACATCAACCGGGGTGAAGGATATGAGAAGGTGCGTAAAGTATACAGCGTGAATATTGTATATTTCTCCCTGGGACACGGCAAAGATTTCGTATATCACGGGAAGACAGAATTCATAGGCATTCACGAAGGAGACATACTGGAACTCAGTCCATTCCAGAAACAGACATTCAAGGTGGACAAGGTCAGTCAGCTCTATCCGGAATATTACATTCTGAAAGTAAACGACTTTAACCGGGTAGCCAGGACACCGCTGGAAGAATGGATTTACTATCTGAACACAGGCAATGTTCCGGAACATGCCACAGCTCCGGGACTGGATACGGTGAAAGAGCAGTTGAAACTGGACCGTATGAGCCGGGAAGAACTGAAAGCATACTATAAGCATCTGGACAATATCGTGATTCTGCGTGACAACATCATGACGGAACGCGCTGAAGGGCGCGCAGAAGGCAGAGCAGAGGGACGTGCAGAAGGCAGAGCTGAAGGACGTGCAGAAGGCAGAGCTGAAGGTCTGGCAGAAGGACGTGCTGAAGAAAAGACCGCTATTGCACGGAACCTGAAATCACTGGGATTGTCTCTGGAACAAATAGCAAAGGCTACCGGACTGACAGAAGCAGAAATCGATCAATTAACTACTGACCACCAGTAAGTGTAACAAACAGAAAGGCTGTTCCCCTGCCCTGCGGCAGTCGGGAACAGCCTTTTCCAAATATTCTGTCCACTCAGTCTCCTTTTGGAGGGAGACTCTTAAAATTCGATGACCAGTGACTGGCGAGCCGGTAAAACCAAATTACGTGTGAAATCCACTTGCTTGCCGCTGGCAATTTCCGTACCGGTTTTCCGTCCATTTGTCAAGGCATTGTAATGTTCGCTTGGCAATGTCTGTTCCTGGTCAGTACTGTTCAAAACGATCATTTCCGTCTTTCCTTCGTTTGTACGAGCATACAAGTATATTCCCTGCTGAGGGATATGATACTTTACGGTTTTGTATTCCAACATCTTTAGTTTAGTTTGGTTTAGCGGGGCAAATTTATATGTTTTCCAACATATTATACATTCCGTACAAACAGAAAATATTATTTTTATTCAGTTTTCATGATTTACATCAAGCCGATGAAATCAGTATAGAAATGAGTTTATTCCGGATTCAATTCTTCCACTTTACCCATGAAAAGCATCAGTCCGGTACTCTTTTCCTGGATGAAGAAATAGAACGGCCGGTCAAAAGTGACAGCTACCACAGGTTCCTCACCTCCTTCAGGCAAAGAAGTGTCAAGCCCTGCCCAGGTGACGGAAGCAGCTTCCGTTCCCCGTTCGTCTACCCTGAGAACAGACTGCTGCTTGAAAACATTGAAATACAACGGATCGGGTGTCAGTCCACTGAAATCAGCCTCTCCACTGAATGCATCGTGAATCCCCATTTCCTGAAGCATTTCAATAAGTGAGGTATCATAAGCCAGTTCAAACTTCGGCAGTTTCAGATCCACCTGAGCCCCATAAAGCCGGGACGTCAGTTCTTTCCAGGCTCCGTCGGCCAATGCCCGGCCGGCCTGCGCCATATCTGTTCCGGCAGCCGGAAGAACCAGCAACATGGAATATGCTTCGTTACCATAAGGAAGACTGACAGCCGTAAATGATTCAGTTGCGGCATAACCGGCTCTCTGTCTGTCATGCATCATCGGCACGGCAACTTCCCTGAGATTCCCCCGGAAAGTCTCTGTCCGAGTCTGTGCAGGATCAAATTTATCAGTCCATGCTCCTTTGAAATAAAGTGCATGAAGCATCACCAGCTGCGCATCTGCCAACGGACAATCAATCTCCCGAATACATCCTTCTGTCTTTTCGCTGCACCAGTCGTAAAGCTGCTGCTGACTTTGGGTATTCTGAAAATCCAGTTGTCTGACATCTGCTCCCAATACCGACTGAGCCACATCCGTATAACCGGAATGAACGGTGAACTGATCGTCCATCCACAGAGAATAAGCCTGTGCCAGCGAGGTTGTGTTATCCAGTTCCGGAAGCCAGGTATTGAGTTTCGAAAAGAAATCATTCAATTCACCGGCACTGACACCGGAAGGACTCAAAACCGCATACAGTTCATCAGCCGTATGACTCTCAGCTCCGTTAGCCATCAGGTTGAGCAAGGCAGCCGTGCCGAGAGGAGACACCAGCATATTTTTTCCTGCCTCCTGCAGACTGGCCTGTCTGAGCAAAGCCAGCGAGAAGTCCAGTGTATGGTCAGCCAACTGGGTTTCTGAACGCGTAAGAGGAATATCCTGCCGTTCTTTGGCTGCGGGAACATCCGTTTCGGAAGAAGACGGATCATCAGAGTTGCAGGCACTGAGTGCAAACAACAACAAAGGTGTCAAGAAATACAACTTAGTCTTCATAATACTTCCTTTTAAGAAACGTTCAAATTTACTCATAAACAGGCTGATATCCAATGCTGCGTATGTAAAAAAAAAAAAAAAAACGCAAAGAGAATTCAAAAGCCGTATGAAAGAGACGAAATCTTACACGTTTCGAAACTCATGAAACAGATCATTCGTTTCTACAAAAAGTCATAGAAGCTCCTTGACTACCAACATATTATTCCTGCATTCCTTCATAGGCTGCTTTCCGGAGGCTCCCTTCTTTTCCATCAGAATTGTATTCCCAATACATAATGCCTTTCAGCCCTTTCTGCTTGACAAAAGCACATTTGGCTGTAATGGAAGATGGATTCTCATACGAACAAACCAATTTCCCATCTTTATCAGCAAGGTAAGGGACTTTTGCAATCGAGTCCCAGCAGGTTTTGTAGTCTTGCTGCGCCATGATTGCATCGTAACTGATAAAATCAGACAATGGAGCAGCCGCATGCCCGTAGAAAGGAATACCCAATACCAGTTTTTCTACTGGAACTCCTTTCTGTATATGAGCCTCCACAGCCTCTTCACCGCATCCGTCTCCTACCAGTGGCGAACGGTAAAGAGCCGCATGATGATAAGGGGGACGGTTAATATCGTATACCATAACATTGACAAAATCTATATAAGGATCGATGGCTTTAAAGTCTATGTAATTGCCGTTATATACGGAAGCCAGTGTCAGGAGTTTGTCCGGACCGATTGCTTTTCGCAGATCTCTCATCAGCAACGTGTAATTTTGGGTATCGTCAGGAGAAGATGATATTCCTGCCGCACTGCTGGTAGGATATTCCCAGTCGATGTCAATACCATCCAGCTGAAACTGCTCGATTGCTCGCCGGCAATCGTTGGCAAACGACAGGCGGTATTGTTCGTTTGCAGCCATTTCACTGAATCTGCCACTTTCCCATCCGCCAACGGAAAGCAACACCTTCAGATGGGGAGCTTTTTGCTTGAGAGCCGTAATTTCAGACAGACGTCCTTCATTGTCTATCTTGAGTTTGCTGAATGTAGAATCTACATGAGCGAATGCATAGTTTATGTGTGTCACAAGATCAGGGTCCGGAAGAGTTGCCCCATACGATGTGACATATGCCAAAACAATCTTTTCATTTTTTGTGGAACAAGATTCCAACATACTTACCATAACAGAAAGGCAGAGAAGAGTTATCAGTTGAAATATACTTTTCATATGTATAAACAGATTAAGATAAGTCAGTATAAAAAGCGCAAGAAGGTATAAGAAAAATTATAGAAGAGGATCCTGCGGATGCAGGTATCCTCTTCTACACGTCAGAACCGTTACATGATTATTGTCTGCTCAGTTCCTTTACATTGTATCCCGTTATCCGGATCACAGGAGAATTTCCCCGGGTATCAACATCTTTCCAACGGACAGATACCTCTTTCTGCTCACCGGGAAGCAGGGCAAAATAGTTGTCTTCATAGAGAATGGGCAGGAACTGGTCACCATCCTTGTCACCAACCACATTGATGCGGGTCATCAGTGCAGGTGTGGATGTGGGATTGGTCAGAGTGACTGTCGCTGTCCAGTTACCTTCTTTATCCTGAGCCATCTTTGCCTGACAGTCGAGTGTCACTTCAGGCAGTTGCTTCAGAGCCTGATAATTGATTCCTTTCCGACTGGCGTGATAGAAATTGTCGGACAGGATCTTTCCGTCCTCCAGCAGCCACAGCTTGATGAAATAAACTTCCGAAAGCGTTTCGGGGAATTCCAGCTTGATGCACTTCTCTGTCGTATCCTCACGGCTGTCCACGGTCGTTTCTTTCTCCCAGGCTACACTGGCATCCATGTTCAGAATCTGTACCCGGGCTGTAAGATGACTGTGAGTGCCGGCGCTGTAGTTCACCACTTCCACTTCATCGGTGGCCGGATTCCACTGAATATGCAGGGGTTCCGATGCTTTCTTGATGGCAAAGTAGGCTGCCGTCGGCTCCAGATAATAGTCGTAAGTCTGCCATACCATGGAAGGCCAGCAGGGATGACTCATCCACATCAGCAATCCCATGCGGTTCTTGCTCCGCGACTCAAACAGGCTGCGGTGACCGTCGTAGTTCACCCACTGGGCCAGCTCCGTAAATTCCCGTGCACTCTGCGGCTTGCCATAACCTTCGGCTATGATTTCATTGAACGAAGCTGCTCCCTGTGCCCCCTGAAGAGTGTAGTCATGCATACCCCATTCATCCGACTGAGGCCAGATGCCTTCTTCGGAATAAGTCCGGCAGAAACCTTCGTAAGTCATCACGTTCGGCATACCGCGCTCACTGTGGAACTTATCGTTTCCGGCAGGAAGTGTAAAATAGGTCTTGGCAGGAAGCATGCGGTAAGGACCGTGTCCGCTCACAACCTCATCGGCCGAACTCGGGATGTAGTGCAGCCCCGGATGTTCGTCACGCACGATGCTCCGCAAGGCCTTGTCGATACGTTCCGGCGGGAAGCCTTCGTTCCGTCCGCAATAGATACCGATGGAAGCATGGCTGCGGATGCGGCGCACGTAATCCTCGGCATTGGTGATGAACAGGTCAGGATAATAAGGATCGGGCCCGTCAGCAGGATTGGCCAGCCAGAAGTCCTGCCAGATCATGATACCGTGACGGTCGCAAGCCTCATAGAGTTCTTCATCGCCGATCATGCCCACCCAGTTGCGCAGGATGTTCATGTTCATATCGGCATGATAAGCGACAGCTGCATCGTATTCACGTCCGCGGTAGTTCAGGTTCGACTCACTGAAACCCCAGTTGCCGCCGCGTCCGACGAAGCGCCGTCCGTTGATATACATATTCAGAATACCCTTGTCCTCATTGAAAGTCATCTGGCGGATACCGGTCTTGTAAGAAAGGCTGTCAGAAAGTTTTCCGTCGGTCTTGAACGTGAAAGCAGCATCATAGAGGTAAGGCTCACCATATCCGTTGGGCCACCACAGACGCGGATGTTCCATATTCAGCTGTCCGAAGCGTTCCGGAGTGAAAAGGATCTCTTTCTCTTCGCCGGCTTTCAGAGTAACCTCCTGGGCAAAACGGAGAGTACCGATACTTCCTTCCAGCACACCCTGAACTTCCTTGTCGCTGTGGTTCTTCACGAAAGCATGAGCGGTAAGGCGCACGGAAGTAGTGTCCGGCAGAGGGAATACACTCTCTACCAGCGGATCACTGACGGTTACGTTACCGGTGCTTACTAGCTTCACATCGTTCCAGATACCGATATTTCTGCCGCGGACCGTAGGGATCCAGTCCCAGCCGATCGTTGCATGGAAAGTAGGATTATCTGCTCCCAGGATTCCTCCGTTGAAGTCAGTGCTCTGCTTGTTCTTTTCCTTGACAGCTCCCAGGTGGCTGTTCTTCACGATCTCTACCGAAAGAACATTCTTTCCGGGAACGATCAGCTCCGTCACATCCAGTTTGCCGCGGATGAACGCGCCTTCGATGTCGCCTGCTTTCCGGCCGTTCAGATAGACATGAGCCTTCCAGTTGATTCCGTCAAAGTTCAGGAACACCCGGTCTTTGATGAAACCTTCGGGAACCGTAAACTCGTTACGGTACCAGAAATTGGAATTGAAGAATGACTCTGATACATTCAGCTGGTTGGCCGAATAGTTCGGATCAGGCAGGGCACCGATGTTCTTGTAGCTGCTCAGCACGGTTCCCGGCACCGTAGCTGGAATCCATCCGTCAGTCTGGAAACCGGCAGAAGCGATTTCTTCTCCATTGCCCTTCACTTCCGAAGCACGCTGGACCTTCCAGTTGCCACCCGACAGACGGATGCTGTTGCCTTCAGCAGCCGGTTGCGGAACGGCACGGGCTGTCAGTCCGCCCTTACCCATCACTTCGATTTCACTGAGCATATATGAACCTTTCTCTTTCGGACGTTCCATGAGCACACGCACATAGCGGGCTTTTCCTTTGACAGCTATTTCATCCGTAGGACTGTCTCCACCCGGTAGCGGAGCGGCATCCTTCCAGCTGCGTGCATCATCCGAGGTCTGGATCTTTCCCTGAACGGCCTTGTTCACCCAGTGCAGGATCACCTTGTCGAAATCGGCCTTAGTGCCGAGATCCACGTAGATCCATTCCTGCGCATCGCCCGCACTCATCCAGATGCTGTTGAAGCAGGAAGACGGTTTCAGTTCGACATATTCCCCGCCATTGAAGAAATTCATGTCGTGGATCGTCCAGTAGGCAGCTCCCGCCATCCGCATGACAACACGGTAATGACTGAACTCTCCGCTTTGCTTCATGGGAATCTCCAGTTCGATGATACGCACCGGAAGTGTTCCCTTTTCATCCTGCTTGTTCGGATCAGAATGCATGTTATATTTCGCAGCTTCGCCGGGCAGTCCTTTTCCGGCGATCTTTCCCAACTCGGTCCAGCTGGCCCCGTCGTCCGATCCCTGACAGATCAGTTCATAGCCCTTGCCGGCTTTTTCTGCATAATAGGTCACTGTCCCTTTCAGATAAACCCGGTCTGCCTTTTTCCTGTAGTTCTCCAGATCAAACTGGAAATAAGTGTCTTCACCGGTTGCCACATTCCGTGAATAAGGACCTTCATCGATCATCCACTCCCGCTCCCGTTTCGGCTTCTCGCCGTCAGGAGTCAGCAGTCTCAGATACTGAGGAACTCCGTTATGTACAATCCCGTCGGTAACCAGCTGGGCAGTCAGGTTATAGTCGTAAGCAGACGACTGATAAGCCGCACGCATCAGAGCGATGTTGCGGTAAGTATCGTCCTTCACCAGTTCGGGCGAAAAGTCCTCCTGCGGACTGCCCGGATACTGTCCGATTCCCCTTGTATAATAGTCCGAGCGGCCCGTCACCTGTCCGTTACTGCCGGAACAGGCTACAAGCAACGCTGCCGAGGCTGCAATGCCTCCCAGAAAGAAATGAAAATAATGCCTGCGTTTCATTCTAATTATTAAGGTAATGGTTAAAGATTAAATTTAAATTTCCCGTGCGAATTTACGATTATTTTGCCAACTCTCCTGCCCGATTCTGCGATAAATTCATCCCGAGAGAAAAAAAAGATCCTTTGATCTGCCCAAACAAAAAAGAGAAATAATTGACAGGAAAGACGTATCTTTACACCCAAATTGATTCAAACAACCCTCAAAAACAGGAAAATTATGAATGAAATGGAAAAAGAATACTACGACCGCTTCGAAATAAAACTTCAGGACGATCTGCTGCGACTTTGTACTTCTTATCAGCAGCTCGACGGTGTCCTCATTGCATCGGAAGACATTGACGGACACTGGAACGTGCTGGGTCCCCAATATCTGGCCGATGCCGTAGAACAGGTACGTGACTATCCCATCGTATCCGTAGCCTGGGCAGCCTACCTGGGAACCGGAGTGGCCTGGGGATGGGATGCAGACTGGGCCGCGGTTTCCAAGGCTCCCTACCAGCTCTTCTACGGAGAACAGGGATTCGACGATATGGACGAACACATCGTAAAAGATCTGCTGGGATTTCCGCTCGACAGTCAGGAAGCAACCCTGCTGGAAAATTCCATCCGCCGCTGTGCCGAACATACGGTTGCTGCCATCCGCCACGAACAGATAGAACCCCAGAGTGCAATGGCCTATCACATCTTCGCACGCGCCTGCAAGGTGATGTACCGCATAGGAGCAGCCATGCAGCTCAAACGCATGCATTACCAGCTGGAAAAGGTACAGTTGAACTGATTTTAATGCTTTTACCTTTTCTAAAGAAGGACTAACTTTACCAGGCTTTTAACGTAAAATACCTCCACACTCACCCTGAAAGCAACCTGTGGCCAGCTGACTGCCACCCGTAAGCTGAAGTTGAAATAAAAAACTTCAGCCTACGGATGACAGTATCAGCCGAATATCGATTCCGGAACTTCTCCTGTCCAGCTTAAGGGTTTTTCTACCCCGAAAAGCTGCAGGATTACTGCTGCTGTATTGACTGTATTGTTGGGTTCTTCCATCATCTTTCCTTCAGCAATGCCGGGACCGGTTATTCCCCAGGGAACAATCATCTCTTCCACGCTCACTCCGCCATGACCATAGTTGATGCCTCCATGATCGGTCAGGAAGAGGAAATGTGTATCATCAAACAGATCTTCTGCCTTCAGTTTATCAAGCAGGCGGCCGATTTCTTCATCGGCTTCTTCGATAGACCGGATGTATTCCGGAGACATCCACTTGTGGTTATGGCCGGCATGGTCAGTGTGAACCGTATAGAGGAAAACCAGGGTCGGTTCGTCCCGGTGTGTTTTAATGAACGAGAAAGCCCTCTCATAATAAGGAGCATAGGCATCGTTTTCCAGGAAACAGACATCGTCAAGATATTTCTGGTTATAAGGATAGATCAGGTTCGGCCAATTGTAATAAAAGGCCGTCTTTATGCCTTCCTTCTTATCCTTCAGCACTTTGAAAACAGAAGGATAATATCCGTCGCTATCTGTTTCTATAGCAGGAAGCTTGAATTTGTCAATCGTCCAGCTGTTATCAACGACCCCGTGCAGTTCCGGACCGCTTCCGGTGAGATGGCTCGTCCAGTTAGGCAAAGTGACCGACGGCATGACCACCCGTGTTTTCAGTGAAAGAACGCCCTGTGCAAGCAGATTATCCAGATGAGGAGTCCGTGCCTTCCGGAATCCTTCCACACAGATTCCATCCAGCGAAAGCAGGACAACCCGCCGGGCAGTTTTCTTTCTACGGCCCTCTATGTTCCGGATTGCTCCTGTCAGCGGTTCACCCGGAAAAGAAGCGACGCCGAGCGCCACAGCTCCCAACAGGCTATGTTTGAGAAAATCTCTTCTTGAACAATCATGTTTTTCTGGTTTCATAGTTTATGTTTTTATTTCAGTAAGACTTTAATATGTTAAGTTTTTTCTATTTTCAAAGATATCACATCCGACCCCGTCGGAACAGTTTTCAACAACTGGCGAAGATAGCGGTTGACAGCTTTAACAAAAATGGATTAAATTACCCCTAGCATGGACTATTCAACGAATATTTCGTTTTTTACCGGCAGGATAATCCATTCAGTCATCCAACTTCGGAAACAGCGGAAAGAGGACGTATAAATTTATTAACTGGTCTATAATCTGACAAAAAAATTTTTAACTGGTTTTACTTGCTTATTTTATATCTGGTTTATAATTTTGCTTGCGTTTAAACGCTGACTGTATGAAGGTTATCTATTGCTATCCGGAACAAGAAAGAACTATATATTTGAAATCAAATATACAACATAATCTAACCCTAAAATTTAATAACATTTTATGAATCATTTATTGAAATCCTGTGCTGTAAGTGCTGCTGCACTGGCCGTTGCCATGCTGACCGGCTGCACTTCCCCTAAAGGAGAACCGCAAACCTTTGAAATCGGAAACAAGGAGTTCCTGCTCAACGGAAAACCTTTCCTGATCAAAGCGGCAGAAATCCACTACACCCGTATCCCGGCTGAATACTGGGAACATCGCATCGAGATGTGCAAGGCGCTGGGGATGAACACCATCTGTATCTATGCCTTCTGGAACATCCATGAACAGCGTCCGGGTGAATTCGACTTCGAAGGACAGAACGACGTGGCCCGCTTCTGCCGCCTGGCCCAGAAACACGGCATGTATATCATGCTGCGCCCCGGTCCGTATGTCTGCTCGGAATGGGAAATGGGCGGACTGCCCTGGTGGCTGCTCAAGAAGAAAGACATTGCCCTGCGTACCAGCGACCCGTATTTCCTGGAACGTACCAAGATCTTCATGAACGAACTGGGCAAGCAGCTGGCTGACCTGCAGGCTCCCCGCGGAGGAAACATCATCATGGTGCAGGTGGAAAACGAATACGGAGCTTATGCTGAAGACAAGGAATACATCGCTTCCATCCGTGACATCGTACGCGGAGCCGGATTCACCGATGTGCCCCTGTTCCAGTGTGACTGGGCATCTACCTTCCAGCGCAATGGTCTCGACGATCTGCTCTGGACCATCAACTTCGGTACGGGAGCAGATATCGACCAGCAGTTCAAGGCTCTTCGGGAAGCCCGGCCTGAAACTCCGCTCATGTGCAGCGAATACTGGAGCGGATGGTTTGACCACTGGGGACGCAAGCACGAAACCCGCCCGGCTGACGTGATGGTCAAAGGTATCAAGGACATGATGGACCGCAACATTTCCTTCTCACTCTACATGACTCACGGAGGAACAACCTTCGGCCACTGGGGAGGAGCCAACAGTCCGTCCTATTCGGCCATGTGCAGCTCTTATGACTACGACGCACCTATCAGCGAAGCCGGATGGGCTACTCCGAAATATTATCAGCTGCGTGATCTGCTTGTCCAGTATGCTGATTCAGGACAGGTGATTCCGGATGTACCAGCACCGATGCCGGTCATTGAAATCCCTGCCATGCAACTGAACGAAGTAGCTCCCCTGTTTGACAATCTGCCCAAGCCCCAGACTTCGGAAGCCATCCAGCCGATGGAACAGTTCGATCAGGGATGGGGTACCATTCTCTACCGCACGACACTTCCGGCTGATGTCAAGGAAGGAACCGTTCTGCTGGTAGATGAACCACACGACTGGGCACAGGTATATCTGAACGGTCAGCTGCTGGGACGCCTGGATCGCCGCCGTGGTGAAAACATCCTGTCGCTGCCTGAGGTGAAAGCCGGCACCCGCCTGGACATCCTGGTAGAAGCCATGGGACGTGTCAACTTCGACCGCGCTATCCATGACCGCAAAGGTATCACCGACAAGGTTCAGCTGCTGAACGAAGGATGCGAACCACAGACTCTCACCGGATGGCAGGTATACAGCTTCCCCACCGATGCCAAGTTTGCTGCCGACAAGCAGTTTGCCAAGGGAAGCAAGTTCGACGGTCCGGCCTACTATCGCACAACCTTTACACTCGACAAGACCGGAGATACCTTCCTCGACATGTCTACCTGGGGAAAAGGAATGGTATGGGTGAACGGTCATGCAATGGGACGATTCTGGAAGATCGGTCCGCAGCAGACTCTGTTCATGCCGGGATGCTGGCTGAAGAAGGGCAAGAACGAAATCGTGGTTCTCGACCTGCTCGGTCCGGATGAAACCAAAATTGCGGGTCTGAAACAGCCGATTCTGGACGTTCTCCACAACGAAGAACCTGTCACTCACCGCAAGGAAGGTGAAACCCTCAACCTGAAGGGAGAAACACCCGTTGCTACCGGAGAACTGAAACCCGGAGGCGGATGGCAGACCATACAGTTCAACCGTCCGGTAGAGGGACGCTACTTCTGCCTGGAAGCCCTCAATGCACACGACAGCAAGGATCTTGCTGCCATCGCCGAACTCTATCTGACCGACGAAAACGGCAAAGACATCTCCCGCCAGAAATGGAGCATCACGTATGCAGACAGCGAAAGCTATCAATGGTCAAACAACACGGCCGACAAGATCTACGACCTTCAGGAATCGACAACCTGGTGTACGGACTACGGAACTAAATTCCCGCATTCCATCATCATCGACCTGAAAGACAATCACAAGATCACCGGTTTCCGCTGTCTTCCCAGCTCGGAAGAAGGAAATCCGGCAGCCATCAAAGGCTTCAAGGCTTATGTGAAAAAAGAACCGTTTAAACTGAAATAATCTCATACACTGAACGTCGGTCAGTTCTACAGGCAAAGACACTTCTGTCTCCTCTGTCTGACCGGAACTGGCCGACGTATTTTTCAAGAACCGACTACCGGAAGATTCACCGGAATCAAGCAGACAATGAAGCCTGATCATACAGACGATGAAGCTGAATCGAGCGGACAATAAGGTCCAATTATACAGACGATTAAACGGTATCGGACTATACTTTATGAACCTTATATGTAAATACTGAAGAAGCCATGAAAGCAAGACTTATCTATGTCTTTCTGGGACTGTCACTGGTCACTCTGCCGGCAACATCCCAGTCCACCCGGCGCTGGTCGCCACAGGAAGACGGCAGTATCACCTGGAACATCCGGAACGACCTTCCCCATTCCGACCACATTGAAATGAGCGGTAAATCCGTCTCTGTCGTATTGCGCTACGGTGTAGACCGCGAAGGCAACTTTACCCTGAACAAAGGAATGGTCTGGCCGCTGCTGCGCACCGTGCCGAACAATACCCATGCCAGCCTGATGCGCCGTTCTGCCTGGAATCCGCTGGATGCAGTCTTCGTGAACAGCCGTTCGCTTACGGAAGAAAAAGTGGAAAGCATCAGCCTCAACGGCATACTGACCGTAGAAAGCCGGTTCGACAAAGGCTACTACGGACAATGGAAACTGATCCGCGAATATTTCCCGTCTACCGACCAGCCCGCTCTCATTGAACAATATAGCCTGATCAATACCGGTAAAAACTCCCTGCAGGTGGAAATTCCCGAAGAACAGACACGCTCGAAAACCAATCCGGAAAACGGAGTTACCGGAGCCTATATCATGGAAGGAACAGTCTACGGAAGCGGCCCGCACACAGTCCTGCCGGGCGATACGCTTTACTTTGCAGCTTCCCTGTCCGCCCATCGTGAAGGAGAACCCTCCATCCGGCTGCAACCGGAAACAGAAAAGGCCAAACGGATGGATTTCCTGAAGCAACTGGCAGACAATCTGATTCTGGAGACTCCCGATCCTGTCATCAACCGCATGTTTGCCTTCTCCAAGATCCGGGCCTGCGAAAGCATCTACGAAACCAAGGGCGGACCGATGCACGGACCTGGAGGCGAATCATACTATGCCGCCATCTGGGCCAATGACCAGGCAGAATACATCAATCCCTATTTCCCTTTCACAGGCTATGCTTACGGCAATGCCTCCGCTCTTAATTCTTTCAGACATTTTGCCCGCTTTATGAACGATGAGTGGAAGCCCATTCCCAGTTCTATCATTGCTGAAGGACTGGACATCTGGAACGGGGCAGGCGACCGCGGAGATGCAGCCATGATTGCCTACGGAGCCTCCCGATTTGCACTGGCCGGAGGAGACCGGCAGCAGGCAGAAACCCTCTGGCCGCTCATCCAGTGGTGTCTGGAATACTGTCACCGCAAGCTGACGCCGGAAGGTGTCGTAGCCTCTGACGCAGACGAACTGGAAGGACGTTTCCCGGCCGGAAAAGCCAACCTCTGTACCTCTTCACTCTACTATGATGCCCTGATTTCCGCTGCCTTTCTGGCAAAGGATCTGGGAAAAGACAAAAAGACAGCAGCCACCTACCGGCAACAGGCTGCCGACCTGCGCAAATCCATTGAAAAATATTTCGGAGGAACCGTGGAAGGCTATGACACTTACCACTATTACGAAGGCAACGATATCCTGCGCTCCTGGATCTGCATTCCGCTGACCGTGGGTATCAGCGAACGGAAAGAAGGAACCATCCAGGCCCTGTTCTCTCCGCGTCTCTGGACAGAAAACGGTCTGCTTACCCAGGCCGGTGACAGCACTTTCTGGGACCGTTCCACCCTGTATGCCCTGCGCGGTGTCTATGCCGTAGGCGAAACAGAAAAAGCAACCGAATACCTGAAGCATTACTCATCCGTCCGTCTGCTGGGTGAACATGTGCCCTATGCCATCGAAGCATGGCCCGAAGGAGGTCAGCGCCACCTTTCCGCCGAAAGTGCTCTCTACGGCCGCATCATTACGGAAGGGCTCTTCGGCATCCGCCCCACCGGACTGAAAAGCTGTGACGTGACTCCCCGTCTTCCCCAAGAGTGGAATCAGGCTGCCCTCCGCCGCATACGGGCTTTCGGCAGCACGTTCGACATTACGGTTGAACGCATCCGGAACGGCAAACTGCGTGTAAACATTGACGGAAAGTCTTATACCATCCGGGAAGGGGAAACCATTCATGCCCGGCTTCAATAAAACCAAACATCATCCTTCATTCAAAACATCATCTGATTATGTGGAAACAAATATCTCTTGCAGTACTTCTGGCAGCAGGTCTCCTCGCCTGCCAGACAAAAGAACGCTACCAGTCCTTCACACCCGGACAGGTCTGGCTGGACAATAACAACGTACATATCAACGCCCACGGAGGAGGCATCCTTTACGACAACGGACGCTACTACTGGTTTGGCGAGCACAAGACCGAAGGAGAAGGAGGCAACGTAGCCAATGTCGGAGTGCATTGCTATTCCTCAGCTGATCTCTACAACTGGAAAGACGAAGGTATCGCTCTGGCCGTAGCACCGGAAGGCAGCGGAAGTCCGATCGAAAAAGGATGTATCCTGGAACGCCCCAAGGTGATTCATAATGCCCGGACCGGCAAGTACGTCATGTGGTTTCACCTCGAACCCAAAGGAGCCGGTTACACCGGAGCCCAGAGCGGAGTGGCCGTCAGTGACAAGGTAACCGGCCCTTACCGTTTCCTGCATGCCGGACGCATCAATGCCGGTAAATGGCCCCAGGGTACACCGGAAAGTCTGAAGACAGCCCCCGTCCAGGCTGAAGCCCACTATTCCGGAGGAGACCTGCCAGCTCACCCGGATTCTCTGAACCTGATCAAACGAGATCTGGAAGGAGGACAGATGGCCCGCGACATGAACCTGTTTGTGGACGATGACGGCACGGCATATCATATCTATGCATCAGAGGAAAACAGTACCCTGCAGATTGCCCGGCTGAACAGCGACTATACGGATCATGACGGTACCTACATCCGCTGCTTCAAGGGACGGTTCATGGAAGCTCCGGCCATGTTCAAACACGAAGGACGCTACTACCTGATGATGTCGGGATGTACAGGATGGTCGCCCAATGCAGCCCGCTCTGCCGTAGCAGATTCCATTCTGGGTGAATGGACCGAACTGGGAAATCCCTGTGTGGATGCCGATTCAGCCCTCACCTATCATTCCCAGAGCACTTACATCCTGCCCGTAGCCGGAAAAGAAGGACAATTCATCTATCTGGGTGACCGCTGGACTCCGGAAAATGCCATCGACGGACGCTACATCTGGCTGCCGCTGGAATTTGAAGACGGACGTTTCATTATCCGGTGGAAAGACGAGTGGAAACTGGAAGACTAATCAAAAAGAATTTCGACGATGAAAATTTGCAACATACATTATTCTGTCATTCTGGGAATAGCAGCTCTTTTTTCTCTCCCGGGATGTCTCAGTCAGGGAAACAATCCCGACGATCTGTTTTTCCAGAACAAAAAAAAGATGCTGACAGCCCGGTGGGACAGTCCGTTCAGTCAGGCAGAAACAGCAAGCAAGCATGCACCCAAAGGCCCCTACCTGGGAAACGGAGATGTGGGACTGGTCAGTTATACTTCAGAAAACGGACAGACCCTGCAACTGTCAAAAGTAGACTTCATCACCGACAACTGGTCGGACTGGGCAGGAACGGGTCCCGCTGCCCTGCCGGTGGGAGGAGTCAGCATTTCAGTACAGTCAGAACCCGCCGAGGGCTTCTGTTATGAGATGAGACAACTTGATGCCGAGCTCTATATGCATACCGGAACCGCAGAACCGGTAGAAATGACAACGTGGATGACAATGGACGACAACTACGTGGTAACTGAACTGACTACGGCTTCGGAACATCCCATAGATGTCACAGTCATGACCTATGCCAACGGTGAAAACAAACTCTATGAAACCACTTCCGGAATCCGTGAGAAAGTGGGACAGGTATCCCGCCGGAGCCGGACGGAAGGAGATGTACGCTGGATAGCCCGTGCAGGCATCTCAACCCGCATCACAGGAACTGAGGCTTCCTGGGAAAAAACATCCTCCTCGCAAGTCACCGCCTCTTTTCAGATAAAGGCAGGACAGCCGGTTTGCATTGTAACTTATGTATCCGGCAGTCTGGAAGATGATGCCCGTCTGCCGGAAGCATACGACAAGCTTTCTTCAGTGAACGGCCCCCAACTCGCCCTTCTGAAAATTGAGAAAAAACAATGGTGGAAAGATATGTGGACACGTTCGTATGTAGAAACAAACGATTCTCTGCTGAACCGCCAGTACCTGTCATCCATCTACCTGATGGCTTCGGCCTGTAACCTGCACAGTCCGGTCTGCGGAGGCATGTACGGCGTCTGGAACATGAACGACTCCATGAACTATCATGGAGACATCCATCTGAACTACAACAGCCAGGCCGGCTTCTACAGCGTATTCTCGGCCAACCGCCCCGAACTGGCAATGCCGTATTACGACTTTCTGGAAAAACTGATCCCCGAAGGAAAGAGACGGGCACGCGAGGAAATGGGACTCGTCCATCCGTCTCTGAAAGATAAGTCCTGCCGTGGACTGCTGTTCTCCGTCAGTGCTTTGGGCAACGGCTATCTCTATGGAGAATACTGGCAGCAGACCATGGATGCTCCGTTCAATGTCCCCCTGTTCAGCTGGTATTACGAATATACGGGCGACCGGGAATTCCTGCGCAAGCGGGCTTATCCGTTTATCCGGGAGTGTGGTGATTTCTACGAAGACTATCTGGAAAAGGAAACTCTGGACAGCACCTACCGCTATAACATCCTCACCGGCGGACACGAAGGCTCGTGGGATCTGAATCCTCCCTCCGATCTGGCCTTTGTAGAACAGACCTTCAGGCTGTTGCTCCGATACAGTGAAATACTGGGAGTAGATGAAAACCGTCGGGCTTTGTGGAAGGATATCGTCACCCACCTGCCTTCGTACAAGGTCATCATGCCTACGAAGACCCCCAACCAGGGTTTGCCCGTCTATGCCAAAAATGAGGCAGGATGGGACTTGCCGGCTCATGTCATCCAGCTCCATCCGGTTTACCCATGCGAACTGCTGAATCTTCATTCAGACAGTACCGCCCTTCAACTGGCACGCAATACTTTGTATTATTACGCAGTCGACCAGCAAGGATTTACCGAGACGATGAATGAACTGGGACTGAGTGCCTTTGTGATGGGTACCCGCATCGGTTTTGATCCTGATATTCTAATAGACAGGATGAAGACACTGATTCACCGTGCCGGAACCAACTTCCTGATTCTGGACGGACATCATTGTCTGGAAAAAACGACCATTGTGGAGACGATCAACTCGATGATGCTGCAATCGGTGGACGGTGTCCTGCACCTGTTCCCTTGCTGGCCGGACAAACCCGCCTCCTTTACCCGTCTGAGAGCCAAAGGAGCATTTGTCGTTTCTGCCCAATATGACGGGAAACAGGTAACCTCCCTCAAACTAACCAGTGAACGAGGAGAAACCTGCCAGATTGCTCTCCCGCAAAAGGATGCAGCAAAAGCAGAAGTCAGACAGAATGGAGAAACCATAAAAACAATTCAAAAGGACGGTATTCTGTCGTTCACGACGGAAGCAGGAAAAGAATATGACATCCAATTCCTTCCAGACCATGAATAAAAGCAAGAACCCGAAATGAGATGAACATAACATTTGAACTGAAACAACAATGAAAAAGAATTTGATATCATTAGCAGCTGCAACTTTATTATTGTCAGCTTGCGGAACGGAAAATTTCCGTTCTTTTCAGACCGATTATTTTCAGATAGACATAAACCCGAAGGGATATATTGTAGGCATGTGGGACCGGACAAAAGAAAATCCCAACTTCAGTCCGACAGACCAGCCATCGCCGTTACTGGCTCTGTATGACGAAGAGGTACGCCGCTATTATTATCCGCAAAAGGCTTCATACAGCAACGGAAAGTACCGGCTGACCTATGAGAACGGTTCGGTGGCTACCATCAGCCTGGAAGCAAAAAACAAATACATCAAACTGAAACTGGAAAGCCTGGAACCGCGCAACGGCATTGACGATGTGCAGTGGGGAAACTATTATACCAGCATCACCAATATCCTGGGGGAAATCATCGGAGCCGCCCGTGACACTTCGGCTACGGTGAACTACGCTATCGGTGTTCTGGCCCTGGACGACAACACCATCGGCGGAGAATCGCGCTATACGTCGGAGACCGGTCCTTCGGGCTACATAGCCCATTCGCCCGACCCCGTCAGCCATCCGCTGCCGATTACTCTTCAGGAAGGCCAGCAGTTTACAATGGGCGGCGACGGAATTAACGACGTTGCCTTTTACAACCGCAAGGAAAGCTACTTCCGCATCCTGTACGGCACTTCCGCCTTTGTCGATGCAAGCGGACGGATCCACATCCATTACCATTCCCGCGACCGCCGGAAAGGCAAGATGATCTATTCACCAGAGGGAAATCCCATCTTTCAGAACAACGAACCTAACCACATGATGCGGCAGGATGTTCCCGGTGTGGACTTTATCGGTTCTTCGATCGCCTTGTGGGGAAGTCCGGACAGCATCGCACTGATGGATGTCATCCAGACCATCGTCAGGGAAGAAGGACTGCCCTACCCGACATTCAACGGCAAATGGGTGAAAGACCCGACAACTTTCATGCCCGACCTCTTCATTACCGGAAGCCCTTACGACAGCATCGCATCATATGCCAGACAAATGGGGGTACGGGTGATTCACTCCTATAACCAGCCTTTCCTGCAACCCGACCGGAGCAACGGCGGATTCATCGACGGACGGAACGAAGAACGGAAACCTTTCCATTTCACGTCAGGCGACCTGTCCCACCGCGAATATGCCGAACTGCTGAAAAAAGACGGACTGATACTCGGACGAACCTGCATCTCCAACTCGATGGCTCCGGGCACAAAGGACTGCAGCCCGGTTCCTTCGGACAGCATCTGCATCCTGCACTGCCGCTTCCTGACACAAGACCTGAGCGAAACCGATACCCTGATCTACATCGACAACCCGGCCCATCTGGAAGAAGTAGCCTGCTGGGAAGGACACTCGCCGGAACTGAACATGGTGAAGATCGGAAAGGAACTGATTCACTATATGGGTGTCTCCAAAGAAGAGCCTTATCGCCTGCTGAAAGTAACCCGCGGCTATTGGGGCACAACGGCGACAGCTCATGCCAAAGGTGAAGCTGTAGACAAGCTGCAACCAGCCGTAGGAGGTGCATATACCGGTCTGATTCCGAATCTGGAACTGCAGGATGAAATTGCCAGATATTATGCGGATGTTTGCAAAAACAGCGGCCTGGGCTACTACGACTTCGACGGTCAGGAATTCTTATTCCACACCGGTTTCGGAGCATATTCGGTGAAGCGTTTCTTCCGCAACATGTATGAACATGCAAAAGAACTGGGCATCCCCGACATCCGCTTCACGGGAGCTACACTCTCCGAAGGATCCTGGCATTACCAGAGTATCTGGAATGTGGGTGGCGGACTGAATATCTACGATCCGGTGAAACGGGTCTGGGGAAGTACGACCAGTCAGGGAAAAGACCTGCGCGACGTGACATTCGCCAATTACTTCCCTACCTCGTTCGGCCACAACTTCTCCATCTCGCCCAGTACCACTCTGGAGCAGTTTGAGCATATCGAAGCGACCGCCATCGGCTACAACACCACCTATTCGTTGAACCTGAAACCGCAAGAAGTGGAAATGTGTCCGGATAAATATGCCATCTTCAACGCCATCCATACATGGGAAGAAGCACGCCGGGCCGATGCCTTCCCCACACACATCAAGAAACTGTTGCAGAATCCGGAGTTGAGCTGGCGACTGGAGAAAAATAAGGACGGATCCGGCTGGACGCTCTATCAGATGGAGAACGGACAGAAGGGAAGGTCTTATCTGCTGACTTCAAAAAAATAAACTGATGACTTGCAGGCTGACGGTTCCAGAATAGAAGAATCGGGAATGCCAATTTTATCGGCCGAGCAACCAATCTAAAATAACGGAATAAAATGAAAATAAGATATGTATTAATAGGCTTGACATGCTTGACGGCAAATGTGTTGTCTGCTGAAAACTGGTTGCCGAAGACTTCGCAGGAGACACGTTACCGTCTCCTGGAATGTGTCTATCAGGATGCTGAACTAAAAACATGCAGCGAAATCAATCCGGAGGCAAACTGGGAGGTCATTCGTTCAGAAAGTGGTTCCGATGGACGTAAAGTCTATTCGTTTACTTTCACCGCCCGGTGTGACATGCAGCAGGCAGGCGTAGCAGTGGCCTTCGACGAACGTGCCTGGAGCAGCGACAACTATGTCATGATTCCTTCGTCAGTGTACAACGGGAACCGTCAGCGCATCGTCAACCGTGAATATGCCACCGGTCTGGATAAGACGGACTATTTCCGTCGTGACCTGGCCTTGACTTCCAACCCGATCCCTCAGCTGTCGCCTGAGTTTGGAGCAGAATCCCGTCTGGAAGTTCTGACAAACAATGCTGCTACACCAGCCATCGCCTATCTGGAACGCAGCCAGAAACGGGGTACGATTCTCTTGACCGACCAGGGTATTGAATGGAACGGCCAGATTCTGGATAATGCTCTCATTGTGGAAGAAAGCAAAGACCGGTCAACAGCATCTTTCGTGATCAGTGCTCCGGGAGTGCGTGAAAAGAAGCCCGAATTTATCGGTTTCAGCCAAAGTCCGGACCGTGGTATCAATGTCCGCAAAGGTGATCAGATTACTTTACGGATTACGAAACTGACCTTCTATTGCGAAAGTGTGCCAGAATTGCTGGATCAGTTCATGCAGCAGCGCAAGTCGCATACCGGCGGACCTGCTCCCCGCAATCTGATGCCCATGAGCGAAGTGCTTGACCGGATGGTCAAGAATATCGATGAACGATATTATCAGGGAGAAAAATGGGAATATTATTGTCCGGAAAATGCCGACTGGATGTCGTATGGCTGGATTGGCGGACTAATGAATACCTATCCGGTACTTGCATTGGGGGATGCGGAACACGAACGCCGTGTACGGAATACCTTCAACTTTGCTTTGCCACGAGCCAAAGGAAAGAGTGGCTATTATTATGACGTGTTGGGCGCAGACGGAGAAGTGCTTTACCGCGATGCCGCTGTTCAGATGAAAGGAATCGGTCTGACCCGTAAGAATGCGGATATTCTCTATTGGATGGTGAAACAGTTTAACCTGCTGAAGTCGCAGGGAAAGGCAAATATCATCAGCCCGGAATGGGAAAAAGAGGTGAAAGCCCTGGCAGATGCCTTTATCTCGACTTGGAAGAAAGAAGGTACATGGGGAAATTATGTACAGGTAGAAACAGGTAACGTGGCCGTCTTCAATACAACCGGTGGAGCGATGGCAGTAGCCGGTCTGGCACTGGCTGCGAGATACTATAATGAGCCCATTTATTTAGAGGTGGCCAGAGCCGCTGCAAAAGCTTATTACAATGATTTTGCCCTGGTCGGTTTTACTTCAGGAGGCTGTGGAGACATTCTTCAAAATGCAGATTCGGAAACAGCTATAGCCCTGACGACTTCACTGATCACGCTGTATGAAGCAACAGGAGAAGCTGCCTATCTGAAACAGGCCAAGGATTTGGCTAACCTCTGTGCAACGTGGACTGTTTCCTATTGCTATCAATTGCCCAAAGAAACACCGCTGGCCAAACTCGGTGCAAACTTGACAGGAGCCGTTTGGGCCAGTACACAAAACAAGCATGGAGCACCTGGTTTCTGTACTCAGTCGGGTGATGCCCTGTTTAAGATTTATCGGGCAACCGGTGATACACTATATGCCGGTTTGCTGCGGGATGTCATTCATGCCCATGCAGAAGGAATCCAGCCGAATGGAAAGATCACCGAACGATTGACTTACTGTGATGCAGACAGTCGTGGAGGTCGTGGCGATGGCGGCAAGACCGGTTGGAATGAAACCAACGGCGCAATGATGGCTCTCGAAATCCCGGGTATTTACGTCCGGACTGATCTGCCTGAAGTGTATGTATTCGATCATGTTACGGCGGAAATAGTCAGACAGGACGAATCACAGATCCGTCTGAAAATTTCAAATCCGACGAAGTTTGATGCAACGGTTACCATACTGGCTGAGAATCAGAGACAGGCCCAAAAGCCATTGGGCGATAATGCTTTCCTGAACTGGACAGAAAAAGTGAAAGTAAAGGCAGGAAAAAGCCTGCTATATACCATTCGGAAATAAAATAATGAAAGGAGATAAGCGTATGTATAAAATAGGAATGACAGGTGTCTTATTGATCGCGTTGGGAGCATGTAATATGGAACGTCCCATCGAAACAAGAATCAAGGAAAATCCTTCCACCTTCTGTAATCCGCTGAATCTGGATTACCGCTTTATGAAGATTGATGGAGGAAACGGTATCCGGGAAGCTGCGGATCCGGTCGTGACCCGTTTTAAGGGACAGTATTTTTTATTTGCATCCAAATCATCCGGTTACTGGTATTCTTCGGATTTCAGTTCCTGGACACATGTCGTCGTGCCTGATTCAGTGCTTCCGGTAGAAGATTACGCACCGGCAGTATTTGAATACGAAGGTCATCTGTATTATACGGCTTCTTCTGGCGGAAACGCCATGCTTTACCGTTCCGATAACCCGCAGGCTGGAGTCTGGGAGAAGGTCAAAGAAATCCCTTCGCATTGGGATCCGGCATTTTATGTGGAAAATGACAAGCTGTATCTTTACTATGGCTCTTCTCCCGTGAACCCTATTTATGGCACAGTGCTCGATCTGAAAACTCTGGAGATAATCAAAGAGCCGTTTCCGTGCCTGAACAGCGACAAGGAACATCATGGCTGGGAACGTTCGGGTGCATATCACGAAGAGCCGCAACGTCCCTATATCGAAGGTGCCTGGATGACTGAACACAACGGAAAATACTACCTGCAATATGCCACTCCGGGTACGCAATGGAAAACATATGCCGATGGAACGTATGTGGCAGACTCTCCTGTTGGTCCGTTTGTTTATGCTCCCAATAATCCGGTGTCTTACAAGCCAGGTGGTTTCATAGGCGGTGCCGGTCATGGATGCCTTTTCCAGGTCGGTCCCAACTATTGGAAAGCAGCTACCAATTCCATCTCCATCCGTCACTGGTTTGAACGGCGTTTGTCTTTCTATCCTGCCTATTTTGATGCAGACGGTTATCTGTATTCAGAAACCGCTTTTGGAGATTATCCGATGTTCCTGCCTACGGAAGAAACCGGAAAAAATATTCGTCCGGAATGGATGTTATTATCGTTCCACAAACCGGTTACGGCTTCTTCGGTGAAAGATGATTTCAGTGTGGAAAAACTGGTGGATGAAGATGTCCGAACTGCCTGGGTGGCCAACTCCAATCAGGAAGAATGGGTGCAAATTGACCTGCTGAACCCATGTAAAGTTTATGCCATTCAGGTGAATTATGATGAATATGGCGCCAATCAGAAAGGAATCGTACCCGACGTTTATCAGAGTTATGTACTCAGTGCCTCCAAAAACGGAAAAGATTGGTATGTAATCGCCGATAAAAGCCGGAAAAAAACAGATACCCCTCATGACTACATCGAATTTGAAGTTCCGTTTGACACCCGTTATATCAAGTGGGAAAACAAGGCCTATACAGTCTCATCCAATGTTTCGTTACGCGAGATACGTGTCTTTGGAAAAGGTTATGGGAAAAAGCCGGAAAAAGTGCAGGCTCTGCATGTAGAAAGGGATTCCGTGGACGCTTGTAAATGTCGTCTGATATGGGATCCGGTCAGCAATGCAGACGGTTATGTCATCCGTTACGGTATATCTCCAGACAAGTTGTATAATAGCATTCAAGTGTCGAACGATTCCGCCCGACTGGATTTCCGTGGCCTGAATGCAGACCAGAACTATTACTTTTCGATAGCCGCATACAATGAAAATGGAATAAGCCAATATCTGGAAAATTTAAACAAGTATTAAATACACTGAGTATAGAATATCTGATTATAAAAACTTTATACCCATGAAACTGAAATCACTGATTTTATTATCTGCTTTATGCGAGAGCATGGCTATATCTCATATTTTCGCACAAACCTCCACAGTCTGGAATCCGGACAACGGAAACGGAACCTTTACCAATCCGATTATGTGGGGAGACTGGCCGGATCCGGATCTGATCCGGGTAGACGACAAGTTTTATTTCGTTTCAACCAGCATGCACTATGTTCCGGGCTGCCCAATTGCTGTTTCCGAAGACCTGGTCAACTGGGAAATGGCAGGCTATGCCGTAGAACGCTACGATGAAGATCCCCGTTACGACATGCAGGGAGGCAACCTGTATCTGAACGGCTCGTGGGCAACAACCATCCGTCACCGGGATGGCAAGTTCTATGTAGGCTTCTGTACCCCTTATGGCTGGGGACGGGAGAAAGGTAATTTCTCCATCTGTATCGCCGACAAAGTGGAAGGTCCCTGGGAACGGGTTATCTTTCCGGAATACATGTACGATCCGGGCCTGTTCTTCGATGACAACGGCAAAGTTTACGTCGTACACGGGCAAGGTACGCTCTACCTGACCGAACTCAATGAAGACGTGCGTTCCGTAAAAGGAAAACCGGTAAAAATCTGGGACCAGCGGTTCAAGAACGCTCATGAACTGGGCGGAGGATACGGCATGGAAGGTGCCCACATGTATAAAATCAATGGCAAATATTACATCACCTGTCCGGCCGGAGGAACCGAAGGATGGCAGATATGCCTGCGCTCGGAAAACATCTATGGCCCTTATGAACATAAACTGATCATGTATGACGACTCTTCCTATCCCAAAAACGGACTTCATCAGGGAGGTATGGTACAATTGAAAAACGGCGACTGGTGGTTCATGATCATGCAGGACCGCGATGCAATCGGCCGTGTTCCCTGTCTGGTTCCCGTAAAATGGATAGATGGATGGCCCATGCTGGGTGATGAAGGCAAAGACCTGATCACCTATCCCAAACCGGCTACCGGCAAGAAATCTCTCCCCAAAAGCCCGGCAACCACAGATGAGTTCAATACTGCCAAGCTGGGCCTGCAATGGCAGTGGAACCACAACCCGGACAATGAGAAATGGTCGCTGACCGAACGCAAGGGATATATGCGTCTGAAAGCTTCACAGGCTGAAAACCTGAAAGAAGCCCGTAACACACTGACACAGCGCGTTCAAGGTCCCAGCTCGGAGGGTACAGTCGAAATGGAACTGACCGGACTCAAGGACGGCAATGTGGCTGGATTCGGCATATTTGAATTTCCTTATGCGTATGTAGCTATAGAACAGGAAAACGGAAAGCGCAGACTGGTGATGTGCAATGACGGAGAAAACATAGAAACCATTCCTGATTTCCAGGGAGAAAAGCTATGGATCCGTGCCCGGGTGATGGATCGGGACTTCCGTGCTTTGTTCTATTACAGCACTGATGGCATAAACTACAAACGCATCGGTAACACACTGAAAATGGGTCTCGGCCTTCCCTGGACAGCCAACCGATACGCCCTGTTCAACTTCAGCCGCACCCCGGAAGGCATCGGCGGCTATGCTGATTTTAACTGGTTCCGGTTCACCGGCAAATAACTTAGAAACTGTATCAATCTAAACCAAGAAAATCATGAAACCCAAAGCAATGAAACACAAAATTTTGCTGGGATACCTCATCGCCTCATGCTGCTCAGCAGTCTCACTGAATGCACAGGTATTCCCCTATCAGGACACATCGTTACCCATCAGTCAGCGGGTAGACGATCTGGTATCCAGAATGACACTGGAAGAGAAAATATCACAGATGATGTTCAATGCTCCCTCCATAGACCGCCTGGGAATACCGGCTTATAACTGGTGGAACGAGTGCCTGCACGGGGTAGCCCGCTGCAAGGAAAAGGTTACCGTTTTCCCACAGCCGATCGGCATTGCAGCTTCTTTCAATCCCGAAGAATGGCAGAAGGCAGCCGGAATGATTGCCGATGAAGGCCGTGCTGTATATAATGCAGCCGTCAAACGCGGCAATACCTCCGAACGCTATACAGGACTTACTTTCTGGACTCCCAATATTAATATCTTCCGCGATCCCCGATGGGGAAGAGGACATGAGACTTATGGAGAAGATCCTCATTTGACAGCAGAAATGGGTATAGCCATGGTAAAAGGACTGCAGGGTAATGATCCCGATCATCTGAAAGTATCTGCCTGTGCCAAACATTTTGCCGTACATAGCGGCCCGGAGCCGTTGCGGCACAGTTTCAATGCGACCGTCAGCGACCATGACCTGTATGACACCTACCTGCCGGCATTTTACCGTCTGGTGACAGAAGCCAAGGTTTCCGGAATCATGTGTGCTTACAACCGCTTCGACGGACAACCCTGTTGCGGAAGCAATAAGCTCCTGCGCAAAATATTGCTGCATGACTGGGGATTTAAGGGATATGTCACTTCTGACTGCTGGAGTATATCCGATTTTATCTACGGACATAAAACTCATGCGGATTCCATATCGGCTGCATCCGATGCAGTTCTGCATGGTACAGATCTGGAGTGCGGCAATATCTATAATTCACTGGATCAGGCTGTCAAATCCGGATTCATAACCGAAGACCAGATTGATATCTCACTGAAAAAACTCTTTAAGATACGTTTCCGGCTGGGAATGTTTGATCCGGCTGACAAGAATCCTTATGCACATATTTCTGAAAACGTACTTGAATCGGATGCTCACCGGCAACAGGCTCTTAAAATGGCACACCAGTCAATGGTATTGCTGAAAAACGACAAAAGCCTGCTTCCTCTGTCACGCAAGTATAAGAAAATCGTGCTGACTGGCCCGAATGCCAATAATGAAACGACACAGTTGGGTAATTACAACGGTTTTCCAACAGAAAACACCACTTTGCTGGAAGCTCTGCAAAAAGAAAAAGGTATCGAAGTCGTATATGATCAGCTTACGGACTTCACCAGAATGCTTCAAGAAACGGATACAGATAAGCTGCTGGAAAAATACAAGGATGCAGACCTGATCATCTATGCAGGAGGTATCTCACCATTACTGGAAGGAGAGCAGGGGGATGCCGGTAATGGAAAAGAAGAAGGTTTTTACGAAGGAGACCGGACTAGCATTGCCTTACCCAAAGTACAGACAGAAGTCATGAAAAAACTGAAAGAGCTGGGAAAACCTCTGATATTCGTCTGCATGTCGGGCAGTGCCATGGCCTTCAACTGGGAAGCAGAAAATGCACAAGCCATTATCCAGGCCTGGTATGGCGGACAGGCTGCTGGTACAGCTTTGGCTGACATTCTTTTCGGACGATACAATCCTTCAGGAAAGTTACCGCTGACATTCTACCGTTCAGACAATGACCTGCCAGATTTCAACGATTACTCCATGACAAACCGTACCTACCGGTACTTTAAGGGAGACGTGCTTTATCCTTTTGGCTACGGATTGAGCTATACTTCATTCAAATATAAGAAACTGGAAATTCCTGCACAAATACAGACAGGCGACAGTGTACGCGTACAGGTCACAGTATCCAATACAGGGAAACGTGCGGGTGAAGAAGTCGTACAATTATACTTGTCACACAAGGAAATAGCTCCGGAAGCCCCCAACTGTCAGCTGGTAGCTTTCAAGAAAGTCAAACTGGATGCCGGAGAAACACAGACCATATCCTTCATGCTGGCTCCCCGTAGTCTGGCGTATGTGGAAGATGCCGGTGGAGTGACTGAACCTGACGGAACAGTAACCTTCTATGCCGGAAATGTATGTCCGAGCGCTCCCCAACGGTTTACCTCTCAAGTGCTTTCCAAAAAGGTACAACTGACAGGCAACCCTCGCTATTTCATGTATTAAAAAAGACTTGCAACAATTCATTATAAACCTATGAGAAAACTAAAACTAACTGCACCATATTCCAACATGGCGGAAATCAGAAAATAGACAACAGTAACTGAAATAAACCGATAAAAGAAATCCTGACTCCTCAACTGAAGAGTCAGGATTTCTTTTATCGGTTTATCCCTTTTGTAAGGTCTGAAATCTGTATTCCAGACCGGATCAGCTTATACCAGGAAGCCCAGCAAGATACCGGCAGCTACAGCCGAACCGATCACACCGGCTACGTTCGGGCCCATGGCGTGCATCAGCAGGTAATTGCTCGGATCGTATTCCAGACCAACGACCTGGGAAATACGGGCTGAGTCGGGCACAGCAGATACACCGGCATTACCGATCAGCGGATTGATCTTATTTTCTTTCTTCAGCACCAGATTGAAGATCTTCACGAAAAGCACACCGGATGCAGTAGCGATGATGAATGATACCGCACCGAGGAAGAAGATGAAGATAGAGTCCTTGGTCAGGAATTCCGAAGCCTGAGTGGAAGCTCCTACGGTCAGACCGAGCAGAATAGTGATCGTGTCGATCAGCGGACCACGGGCTGTTTCAGCCAGACGGCGGGTCACACCACTTTCCTTCAACAGATTACCGAAGAACAGCATACCGAGCAGCGGCAAACCGGAAGGCACCAGAAAACAGGTAAGCAGCAAACCTACGATAGGGAACATCACCTTCTCCGTATGTGACACGGCACGCGGAGCCTTCATGCGGATAAGACGCTCTTTCTTGGTTGTGAGCAGACGCATGATAGGGGGCTGGATGACCGGTACCAGCGCCATGTATGAATAGGCTGATACGGCAATGGCTCCCATCAGGTTCGGTGCCAGCTTCGATGACAGGAAGATGGCAGTCGGTCCGTCGGCACCACCGATGATACCGATGGCAGCAGCCTGCATGGGGTCGAATCCGAAAGCAAGCGCCAGCATATAGGCACCGAAGATACCAAACTGGGCAGCCGCACCGATCAGCATCAGCTTCGGGTTGGAAATCAGAGCCGAGAAGTCAGTCATTGCCCCGATTCCCAGGAAGATGAGCGGCGGATACCATCCCGACGTCACACCCTGATACAAAATGTTAAGCACTGAGCCTTCCTCATAAATACCTACCTTGAGTCCGGCTTCCATATTAAACGGAATATTACCGATCAGCATACCGAATCCGATGGGGATCAGCAGCATCGGCTCAAATTCCTTCGCTACGGCCAGATAAATGAAGAATATACCGATCAGAATCATCACAAGGTGCCCCGTAGTGGCATTGTGGAAACCGGTATAGGTCCAGAAATCGGCCAGGTTATTCTGTAAGAAACTAAAAAACTCTCCCATAATTATTCAATGATTATAAGGTCAGTACCTTCAAGAATCGATTCGCCCTTGCTTACCTTGATAGAGGTAACCTTTCCGTCGCGGTCGGATTTGATGTCGTTTTCCATTTTCATGGCTTCCAGGATCATCAGAGTCTGTCCGCGCTTCACGGCATCACCTTCCTTCACTTTGACATCCAGAATCACACCCGGCAGCGGAGACTTGATGCTACCTTTGCTGGAAGGTGCGGCCGGACGGGAAACAGCGGGAGGAGGAGCAGCCGGAGTGGTGGAAGCCGTACGCATGACCGGCTTGATCTTCGGAGTGGCTTTCTTCTCCAGTTCCACCTTATAGGAAGTACCGTTCACTTCTACCTGTACCTGATTTTCTTCAATGTCTCCAACGGTTACCTTGTACAGGTTTCCGTTGATCTTATATCTGTATTCTTTCATGGTTCTTTTCTGTTTTAAGAGGATTATTTCTTATGGGGAGTTTCACGCAACGTATAAATCTTCGAGCTCCACGGTGAATAGCTTCGTTTCACCCGGCTGATGGTCAGAATGGTTTCTTCCACATCATGATCGGCTCCCTGGTGTTCATGCAAAGCCATGGAGATGGCAGCAATGACTTCTCCCGGAGCTTCACCGAGACCTTTTTCCTTGGCTTCCTGCTTGTCGGTAATATTGTGTACCTGCATGGCATTCCGCTTGCGCAAACGAATGGCCAGCTTGCCCACATACTTGAAGCAAACATAAAGCAGAATCAGACCGAGGAACACAACGCTCATGGCCGAGATTGCCATACCGATACCCACCGGGTCATGCTGCTCAAACTTATCCATCTTCGGATTACTTTCGATGGTCTGGTTATTCGTGCTCGGAGTAACATAGCGGTCCTCATGACCACCTTTCACTTCCCACTGGGCAGCTCCGTCGCTCACCCGGGCATACGACTGGTCAGCCTGCAAAGCTCCTGCCGGAACTACAATCTGATCGAGCAGCTTGCGTCCGGAGTCGTAAAGACCAATCCAGTTGGCCTCCGTCTTGCTCAACTCGAAGTTGGTATGGAACGTACCTCTGCGGGGAGCATTGTCCGCCCAGAAAAGCGTATGCTGACGCGGCTTGACAAGAGTCAGCACGTCTCCTTTCGGAATGAAATACGTAGCCGTATCACCCGGCTGACTGCTCACCCGGAGCAGACAGCCTGCCAGATCGGCACTGCTGTATGACTGGTTGAATATTTCAATCCATCCGCTGTGAACACCATAGTCATCCTGAAAATTGGAAACATTGTCCACCAGTACCTCGTTCAGCACCAGCTTGGTGTTCGTCTTCTTTTCCTGACAGGAAGTAAAGCCGACCAGCAGAAGCAGGGAAAGAAATATTCCGGTTCTATATCTGTTCATAATCATGCATTTTAAGGGTTACAAAGGAATATTGCCATGCTTCTTAGCCGGGTTGGACAGTTTCTTGGTCTGCAACTGCTGCAAGGCGCGGATGATGCGGAAACGTGTATTACGCGGTTCGATTACATCGTCGATATAGCCATACTTCGCAGCGTTGTAGGGGTTGGCAAACAGCTTGGTATATTCTGCTTCCTTTTCAGCCATGAAGGCTTTCGGATCGGGAGCTTCCTTGGCTTCCTTGGCATAGAGTACCTCAACTGCACCGGCACCACCCATTACGGCAATTTCGGCTGTCGGCCATGCATAGTTCATATCGCCACGCAACTGCTTGCAGCTCATCACAATGTGAGAACCTCCATAAGACTTGCGCAAGGTAATAGTCACCTTAGGCACAGTAGCCTCTCCGTAAGCGTACAGCAATTTTGCACCATGCAGGATAACGGCATTGTATTCCTGTCCTGTTCCCGGCAGGAATCCCGGCACATCTACCAGCGAAACGATAGGAATGTTGAAGGCATCGCAGAAACGGACAAAACGTGCTCCCTTGCGGGAAGCGTTGCAGTCGAGCACACCGGCCAGGAACTTAGGCTGGTTGGCCACAATACCTACTGACTGTCCGTTGAAGCGGGCGAAACCGATGATGATATTCTTGGCAAAATCACGCTGCACTTCCAGGAACTCACCGTTATCAACAATCGCACCGATCACCTCATACATGTCGTATGCCTTGTTGGGGCTGTCCGGAATAATTTCATTCAGAGAATCCTCCAGACGGTCAATCGGATCAGTACAGTCCACATAAGGCGGTTCTTCCAGATTATTCTGAGGAATATAGCTCAACAGTTTACGGATCAGAGCCAGACCTTCTTCTTCCGTAGAAGCAGTGAAGTGAGTCACGCCCGAACGGGTAGAATGTACGCTGGCACCTCCCAGATCTTCCTGTGAAACGTCTTCACCCGTTACGGTCTTCACCACCTTCGGTCCGGTCAGGAACATATAGGAAGTACCTTCCATCATCAGGGTAAAGTCTGTCAGAGCCGGAGAATAAACGGCACCTCCTGCACACGGTCCAAAAATACCGGAGATCTGCGGGATCACTCCCGAAGCCAGGATGTTACGCTGGAAGATCTCTGCATAACCGGCCAGTGCATTGATACCCTCCTGAATACGTGCACCACCAGAGTCGTTCAGTCCGATGCAGGGAGCTCCCATCTTCATGGCCATATCCATCACCTTACAGATCTTGAGTGACATGGTCTCGGAAAGAGAACCGGCAGAAACCGTGAAATCCTGTGCGAATACATATACCAGACGCCCTTCAATCGTACCGTAACCGGTTACAACACCGTCACCCAGGTAATGCTTCTTGTCCATACCGAAATTCGTGCAACGATGCTTGACAAACATATCCATTTCTTCGAAGCTGCCTTCATCCAGCAACATCGCGATACGTTCGCGGGCAGTGTACTTTCCTTTTGCGTGTTGTTTCTCAATCGCTTTTTCCCCGCCGCCCAGACGTGCCTGTGCGCGCAGTTCAATAAGCTCCTTTACTTTTTCAAGTTGATTGCTCATGGTATCAGGTATTAGATAATTAATGTAAATACAGAGACACAAAACAACGGGGAACGGATCACTGCGAATCCCGTTGTTTCGTGTCTCTGCGTATCATATTCAAACTCTTCATTATTTTTCACAAAGTTCGGTCAGTACTCCCATCGTTGACTTCGGATGCAGGAAAGCAATATTCAGACCTTCTGCGCCCTTGCGTGGTGCCTTGTCAATCAGACGGATGCCTTCACCCTCAGCCTGGGCCAGAGCCTGAGCCACACCGTCTTCAACGGCAAAAGCTACATGGTGTACCCCCATGCCCCTGTTTTCAATAAACTTAGCGATGGTACTGTCCGGACCGGTCGGTTCCAGCAGCTCGATCTTAGTGTCTCCACATTTCAGAAAGGCAGTCTTTACTTTCTGATCTTCAACGGTTTCGATATTATAACATTTCAAACCGAGTACATTCTCATAATAAGGAAGGGCCTCTTCAATGCTTTTTACAGCAATGCCCAGATGTTCAATGTGAGAAATTTTCATAATTGCGTTTTTTTAAAGGTATTAAATCAAAGTCAATTTGCATCAACTGCACAAAGAAAACAATTTTGTGCTAAAACACGAAACTTTTTCGGATAAATATTATTAGAATCTGCTTTAAAAAATCCTTTTTCCGCAACTCTTCTCACACATAAATTTTAATCAGCAGGCGATTCAGCCATTCCCATCTCACCCGGAACCATCTCCGGCTGCTGAGCTGTTTGCCACCAAAACGAAGAATAAAATCGCGGAAACCGTAGCGGCGGAACGGCAATCCGGCATCAATGAATTCAAAATGGGCATATCCTTGCTCACGTGCATAAAGCATGGCATTCCACACGGCCAGTACACCCGGATAGAGCCAGGCATAACTCTTGCGCATTCCCCCGGAGAAAAGCAGGTATGTACAGTCGCCCGAAAACAGACAGACCGATCCTCCGATCACCTTACCTTTATATTTGACTACGAAAATTTTGCCGAGCTCCCGTCGGGAAGGTTCCGAGATCAGGGACAGAAAGAAACGGATATCCGGAAAATAACGATGAACCTTGGGCAGGTAATACTGGCGAAGCATGGTAAACAGGGCACACACATCTTCCTCGCTCCGGGCTACTTCCATAACGGCTCCATGTTTCAGTCCATTGTGGATCTGCCGTTTCCGGGAAGCACTCATCCACTTGTCTATGAGTTCCTGATGAATAGAGTTGCGCACCCGCAACCACTTGACCGGGAAATAGCCGTTAGCCCGGAAGTAACGGTAACCGAACAGCGGTTCCTCCAGGTTCCGGAACTCTATGAGAAAAGAATCCTCTTCGTGACGCAAGGTCAGATAGGCCAGCATTTCCCGGAACACTTCTTCCCGCTTCATGCTGCCTTCGAAATAATCCCCTACTCCGTATACAAAGGTTTTCGACCATCCTCCCCACAGGGAAAACTGACGGCGGGTAATCGACAGGAGCTTACCCACGGGACTTTCTCCTTCAAAGGCTACAAGCATGACGGGCGTATAGCCGGGAGTCTGCTCCAGCACCCGGAACAGTTCGGTAGAATGGAAGAGGTTGTCGCCCGGCAAGGCAGGAATATCTTCCGAATGATAATATGTAGACAATCGGAGCGCCATGTATGCAAATTTAGGATTTTTTTTGAGCATTTGCATAAGAAAGGCTATATTTGTCACATCAAAAACAATTATTTATGGAAAATTTCAGCGATCTGATCAAAAAGCGGCGGAGTACCCGAAAATTCACGGAAGAGGAACTGACCCAGGAACAGGTGGTAAGTCTGCTGAAGGCAGGACTGATGGCTCCTTCATCGAAAAGAAGCAACTGCTGGCAGTTCATCGTGGTGGACAACAAGGAAACTCTGGAAAAACTTTCGCACTGCAAGGAATCGGGAGCAACCTTCGTGAGCGATGCAGCCCTGGCCATCGTTGTTACTGCCGATCCGATGGTAAGCGATGTCTGGATCGAAGATGCCTCCGTGGCCTCCATCCTGATCCAGCTGCAGGCCGAAGATCTGGGACTGGGAAGCTGCTGGGTTCAACTGCGTGAACGGTTTACAGCAGACGGCGTGCCCGCCAACGAATATGTGCATGAGGTACTCGACCTGCCTCTCCAGCTACAGGCTCTCTCCATCATTGCCATCGGTCACAAAGGCATGGAACGGAAACCGTTTGATGAAAGCTACCTGCAATGGGAAAAGATACACCTTAACAAATATGGAGGGAAATAACCATGTCGGCATCCAACCACAAAGACACCTATCAGGCCACAGGGGTATTCCTGGTGCTGATGGGCATCCTTTATCTGCTTGACAAATGGATCGGCTTCAGTAACCACGGACTGCCCTGGGTAATGCAGAAAGACACCATGCTGCTGTATGCCGCCGTCATCTTCCTCTGGTTCAAGAGCGACAAGTCGGTGGGAATCATTCTGGCCGGAATCTGGCTCATCCAGAACATCGGACTGGTCATTGCCCTGCTGGGACAAATGTCTGCCTACCTGCTTCCGCTGGCCCTGCTGCTTGTGGGAGTGATTCTTTATTTTATATCTTCACGCTGATTATGGACGAAACACATCTGTATAACCTGACATTCATCGGGGCAGGCAACGTGGCTACCCACCTGTCACAAGCCCTGTCGCAACACCACTGCTGCATCCGGCAGGTATTCAGCCGCACGGAAGAATCGGCCCGTGAACTGGCCGGACGGCTCCATACTGTCTTCACCACCCGTCTGGACGAGATTGATGCAGGAAGCGATCTCTACATCGTTTCCATCAAGGACTCGGCTCTGAACGAAGTACTTCCTGCACTGACACGACGCAATCCGGATGCTCTCTTTGTGCATACGGCCGGAAGCGTTCCCATGAGTATCTGGAACGGACTGGCCCGGCGACACGGAGTGATCTATCCCATGCAAACCTTCAGCAAACAGCGGGATATAGACTTCACGACTACCCCGTTCTTCATCGAGGCCAACTCAGAAGAAGATACCCGTCTGCTGATGCAGCTGGCACAGCGCCTCAGCGAAAAGGTATATGAAGCTTCTTCCGAGCAGCGCAAATATCTCCACATTTCAGCCGTATTCGCCTGTAATTTTGCCAACCACATGTATGCAGTGTGTCATCACCTGCTCAGCGAACACGGGCTTCCGTTTGAATCCATGCTTCCACTCATCGAGGAAACAACCCGGAAAATACACTACCTGACGCCCGAAGAAGCACAGACCGGTCCGGCCCGACGGAACGACTGCAACATCATGGAAGATCATCTGCACATGCTGGAAAGTGAACCGGAACTGGCCGAAATCTACCGGAACATCAGCCGGAACATCCGGGCTTATGCCGAAAAAACAAAAAAGTCAAACCCGTAACATCAATCTGTAATTTATGATAGACTACGATTTAACCCGAATCAAGGCACTCTTCTTCGACGTAGACGGAGTGCTGAGCGCCGAAACCATCCTGCTTCATCCCAACGGAGAGCCCATGCGTACCGTCAACATCAAAGACGGATATGCCCTGCAACTGGCCGTGAAATGCGGTCTGCATGTAGCCATCATCACCGGTGGAAAAACAGAAGCCGTACGCGAACGTTACAAAGGACTGGGTGTACAGGATATCTGTCTGGGAGCTGCCGTCAAAACCAAAGAATACCACGAACTGATGCAGAAATACGATCTGAAACCCGAAGAGGTGCTTTACATGGGTGATGATATCCCCGATTATGAAGTGTTGCGCCTGGTGGGACTTCCCTGCTGTCCGGCAGACGCTGCTCCCGAAATCAAGGCCGTCTGCAAATACATCTCTCACCGTAACGGAGGTCATGGCTGCGGACGCGATGTCATCGAACAGGTGCTCAAGGCCCAGGGAAAATGGATGTCACACGAACAGGCTTTCGGCTGGTAATAAAGCCAGAATCAGAAATCTCAACCCTCAAAACTAAAAATTATGCTGGACAATCTGAAGAAATATCATATCAAACTGGCAAGCAACTCTCCGAGACGCCGGGAACTGCTTGCCGGACTGGGCATCGAATTTGAAACCAAAGTGCTGCCCGGTATCGACGAAAGTTACCCCGACACGCTCAAGGGCGAGGAAATTTCTCTCTACATCGCAAGCAAGAAGGCAGATGCTTACCGCACTACCCTGCAACCGGACGAACTCATCATTACAGCCGATACCATTGTTTATCTGGACGGACTGGTACTGGGCAAACCACACGATGCAGCAGATGCCCGCCGGATGCTCACTTTGCTTTCCGGACGCACTCATCAGGTAATTACCGGTGTCTGCATCCTGACCGCAAGCCAACAGCGCAGCTTTGCCGTTACCACCGAAGTGACATTCGATACCTTGAACGAAGAAGAAATCAGCTATTATGTGGAAAAATACCACCCCATGGACAAAGCCGGCTCCTACGGCATCCAGGAATGGATCGGCTTTATCGGAGTAACCGGACTTCAAGGTTCATACTATAACGTCATGGGACTTCCCGTACAACGCCTGTATCAGGAACTGAGAAAACTTTAAAAGACTTTCAAGGATTTAAAAGATGTTATTAAACATGTTTTTCTTCTGAAAAGATTTGCAATTAACCGGAAAACCCGTACCTTTGCATCGTGTTTTCATAGTATTAGATTTAAGGTTAATAAAAAGGTTGGAGTACAGCGGTACTCCTTTTTTTATACCTGTACTCCAACCTCTCTTTTTCCCGCTCCTGCGGCCTGGTAAATCCACTCTTCGTTTCAAGCACATTCTGAGTTTCAATCTTTTTTCAGATCTTCAGGATTTTTCTGTCCGTCCAGCACTTCCCGAACGAAATAAACTCCGTCATAGTCCGCAGCAAATCCGTCATCCCACTTGCCGTTATATTCCAGTTTCAACATCATTCGGAGAGGTTTGCCATTCTTCTGTCCGCCTGTCTTCCGGTCATAAATTTCTGTCAGAGTCCCTGTCTTGTCCACCAGCCAGTACTCCTTATCACTGTTTTCCGGACGGAACGAACGTACTTCATGGCCGATACGTACTTCTCCCGACAGATTATACAACACCTGTGTGGAGTCGGATACAGCATCCATTGCGGTCAGACTGATACTGCTTTCATCAAACAAAGGAGCATCCTGACCAATCTCAACGAAAACAGCCCGGTCGGGATGAGAATCCTGCACCTCAAAATAGCGCATGCCACTATTCCCGACACCCCATCCGCTGCAAGTGGAAGGCACAGGCTCTTCCTTCATCTGCTTGTCTACTTCAGCTGCGTACGAACCGGCAGGAACCAGCTGATAACGCTTCACTCCTTCACGTCCGGATTTTACTTCCTTGAACTGACAGGACTGGCTTGCATCCCATCCTTCCTCTTTCTGCAGAAGAGGAAGTACATCCTCGATGGACCGGTTTTTCAGTTCAAAGACCTGAATGACTTTCCTGGGAGCTGTATCTCCGTTCCGGACAACTACGGCGCCCGGCAAGGAAGGATCTGCCATCACCCTGATATCCGGATTATGCTGTGCCCAGAAACTCAGACCAGCTCCTGTCACACGTCCCCATTCAAATCCTTCATACGCTTTTCTGGAAGGAACATCAGCTGTCGTCTGCTGCATGGTCTCTTCTGTTTTTCCGGTCTTCCCGTTTCCACTACAGGCACACAGACCGGCTGCCAAAAATAAAGCCAGATATTTCATAATTATTTATTTTTTTTCTTTCAGGGCAAGACGGCTTCCGTCTGACAAAGTAGTCAGCACAGCTTCCTGTCCTTTTCCACGAAGATCGAATACCGGATTCTTATAACCATAGCCGGAAGCCGTACGATACTGACGCAACAGACTGTAGACTCCATTCCGGTTCATCTGAGCCACTCCGGCCTTTCCGAAGAAAAGAATCTCAATTTCCTCACCGCCATCGGCCACAAAGGCAGCTTTCACCAGATCTTCCACTCCACTGGTGGCATACAGCAATTGCCCCCGTCTGGAGACCAGCCATTCTGACTCAGCCTTTTCCACCAGATATGTATCATCATCCTCCACATTCCATACAGGTGTACCGTCCGGACGTGTTCTGCGATCAAGCACCACATCCGTTTCCGGATAGAAGAACTCTACCTGCGAAGAATCGGATGCAAAAACCAGATAGCCGGCAACAGACGAATTCGGATCAGCCACAGAATGTACACGGGTACCCTCTTCGAATACACGTATTTTCTTCTGAAGCATTTTTGACCAGGTATATCCCATGGCCGCATCGCTGCCCCCGATCAGACCTTCACCTTCCTGCTGACGTACATATTGGATGCGGTACATCTCACCCTTTCCCAACGTCAGAGTATCTCCACTGAGGGAAACAACATCCAGTGTGTCGGCAAAATCAATCGTCTGTCCGTTACCGATACTTTTTCCTTCCAGTATCAGCCGGGCACCGTCAGTCAGTTTCCAGCGTTCATATTTCAAGGTTGCCATTCCGATGGAAGTTGCCTTGCCTCCTTCTTCCAGGGTTACTCCCTGTACAATCTGCTGATTGGCAGGCATCACTTCCACCCAGTTACCTTTCAGTTCATTCTCCGTTACAGTTCCTTTACCCGTATTGCAGGATGCCAGAACCAGCGCAGATGCCAATGCGCTCCATAATACATGCTTCTCCATATTCGTATAACCAATTTAAGTGTTTATACTCACAAAGTTAATCACCTCAGGGAGAAGTCCAAAGGAAAAGCCTGTCCGTATGTTCTCATTTAGCTATTTTTAAAGTCACTTTTCTTTGTTTCACTCCAATAAATCTTTCATTTTTGCAATCATCTTCTTCAATAAAAAGATTTTTTCTTATTTTCGCAAAGATTTAACCCACATACAAAAACTATGAACAAGATCTTATTCTCCTCTCTCCTGCTCGCGGCCTCACAGCCCATGACAGCTCAGGAAACATCAGCCCCCAATATTGTACTGATCCTTTGTGACGACATGGGATTCTCCGACCTCGGATGCTATGGCAGTGAAATACAGACTCCCAACATTGACAAACTGGCGTCGGAAGGTGTACGTTTCAGTCAATTCAAGAATACAGGACGAAGCTGTCCCAGCCGTGCATCCCTGCTCACCGGAAGATACCAGCACGAAGTAGGAATGGGATGGATGGCCGAAGTGGACGAACATCGCCCGGGATATCGCGGACAGATAGACAAGGCTTATCCCACCATTGCAGAAGTGATGAAAGCCGGAGGATACCGCACCTACATGAGCGGGAAATGGCATGTCACAGCCACAGGAGGATATGATGCCCCCAACGGCAGCTATCCGGTACAAAGAGGGTTCGAACGCTATTACGGATGTCTGCACGGAGGTGGCAGTTACTACAAGCCAGAACCGCTTTACAATGACCTGCAACGCATCACCGAAGTGCCCGATGACTATTATTATACCCGGGCAATTACAGACTCAGCTGTCACTTTTATCGACAGACATGATACAAGCCAGCCGATGTTTCTGTATCTGGCTCATTATGCTCCTCATCTGCCCTTGCAGGCTCCGGAAAAATATGTAAAAAAATGTATGGACCGCTATAAGCCCGGATACGACGTACTTCGCCGGCAAAGATTTGAAAAGCAGAAAAGACTGGGACTGATTCCTCAAGAAATGGAACTTCCCCAGTATGACAGGGAATTCGGAGGAAAACGTCCGGCATGGGAAGACCTTACTCCCGAACAACAGCAGCAATGGACCAAAGACATGGCAACATATGCCGCCATGATCGAAATCATGGATGAAGGTATCGGAAAGGTAGTGGAAACTCTCCGCAAAAAAGGCATGTATGAAAACACCGTATTCCTGTTTCTCAGTGACAACGGAGCAACCGACGAAGGAGGATATCTGGGACAGCTCATGGCGGATCTCTCGAATACCCCTTACCGCAGTTACAAGAAATGGGTATTTCAGGGCGGTACCAGTACCCCTTTCATCCTGACTTATGGTGACGCCAGCAAGAACAAGATGAAAGGAGAGATTTGCCGGCAACCGGCTCATCTGATTGATATCCTGCCCACCTGTATGGATCTGGGACATATTTCCTATCCTGACCAGTTCGGACATAAAGACCTGCCGGGCAGAAGTCTGCTTCCTGCTGCGGAAGGAACAGCTGTCGAACCGCGAACCTTGTACTTTGAGCACCAGAGTTCCTGTGCCATCATTGACGGAACATGGAAACTGGTCAAAGCAGACCGGAATGTACAGTGGGAACTGATTGACCTGTCGACTGATCCGTTTGAAACCCATGACCTGTCTTCACAGTATCCGGACAAAGTGGAAGAACTGGAAACCAAATGGATTGAATGGGCCAATACCCACAAAGTATTCCCATTGGAGAACAAACCCTGGACAGAACGGCTGAACTTCTACAAGCAGAAGAATCCCAACCAAAAGGGAGAGGACTGATATCCTCTCCCTCCCACAGACACCCAATGTCTGTTTACTGCTTGCCAGAGTTGATCCAGGTTAATTTCTTCCAGATCCATTCCAGAGGTCCCTGTCTGTGACATGACAACCAGAAACGACTGAATGCCAGCAATACGGCAAATATGAAGACTGCGATCAACAGACAGGCAGTTGCCCCCGTTGACTTATACAGATTCAGTCCAAAACCATAAAAGACAGAAACACCGATCACTGACTGTGCAATATAATTGGTAAGACTCATCTTTCCGAAAGGAATAAACAGACGCTGGAACTTATAGCCGTTCCCCTTGTCATACCATAACAAGACGAAACAACTTACCAGAAAGCACATAAGCAAGAAATTGCAGATCGACGGTACGGCTATATCAAGCGGCATCAGCAGCGCCTTGTCCCCTTTCGCAATCCCGGGGTATACCATGCGCAACAGATTCACCGGTATAAACAGGACAGCAGACCATAAAGAAATCTTCTTCCAGACCATCATGGATTCCCGGGTGTTCTGAAACAGAGACAGTTTTCCTGCCACCATTCCAAACAGGAACAGTCCTCCGATCTGAAAGATTCTTCCGTTTTCTATCTGCCACAGATTTCCATACAACTGACCGTAAGTTATATTGGACTGCACTACTTCCAGAAAACTTCCTGATTCCATGACAGGCTTGGCCAGCACAGCATACTTCAGCCAATTGTTTCCGTATTCCAGAAACGGAATGTCGCATAAGGTACAAATAACCCTGATCCATTCCACCGGCTGAATAATCATAACGGAAGCTATCACAAGCACCGTCCTGGTAGAAAATCCAGATACTGCAACCAGAAAGACACCCATCACTGCATACAGCAAAAGGATATCACCGTTGTAAAACAAAGAATGAAACTGAGAGAACAAGAAAAGCAGAAACATTCTCCAGACAAATCTCCCTTTAAACGGAATTCCTTTTCGGGCAGCATTGCAGTACTGAATATAGAAACTCAGTCCGAAAAGCAGTGAAAAGGTGGAAAAAGCTTTTCCAGCCATCAGAAACCACGTTGTATCCCATACTCCCTTATCCAGTGCTTTCAGCCATTGGGGAGTACCTTCCGGAATGCAATACAGATTATAATGCTCAAAACAATGCAAGATGACAATTGCAAACAAAGCAATCCCTCTCAATGCATCTACAACTTCTATACGGCCTATTTTCTTTTGATCCATATTTCAGAATGATTCATTAAATTACTTCCTGCCTGTTTTATCCGATTCCACACTCTGGAAAGGCACATAAGGAGAAAGGCTAAAGATCACATTTCCATAAGAGTCCGTACCCCGGTAACCGGAAACTTCCATTCTCAGTGTATATTTCGCATCTTTCCGGTAGTTCTTCACATCCAGATAATACAGATAATTCTTTCTTTTTCCGGTGGTACGGGTTTCATCAGCAAATCCCCGGTGCAGATCTTCAGCTATGACCTTACCGTTTTCCAGCAGCTGCATACTCTTGATGTTCAGGCGGTCATTCCCCTTGGTATAGAAAAGCCCCGCCATCGCACGGCCGTTGTCATACACCTTATCAGTGACATCAAATACCCATGTCGTATAGTCAATGAAAGAAACCTTTTCCGGCGACCAGGTTGCGATGACATGACAGTCAGGGCGGTAATAGTCAACTTTCAGAGCATCCAGTCTCTTATACTGCGTATTCATACGGTTCTCAAAATCAGCAAAGTCCTTCTTGCCATCTGCCCAGGCAATTTCAGCCAGTCCCAGCAGTCGCGGAAAGTTCTGCAGATTAATGTCTTTCACCTCCTGCGGCACAGCCGGCCACATATTCGCCTGCACTCCCAGCAGACAGTCCAGCTCCCGCGAAGTCAGACCTTCAGCCGGATCGTATCCATAGACATCGCTCAACGTGATGGCATAAGGATAAGCCAGGTCCGACAGCAGGCCATCATCCGGTGTACCCTGACGAATGTCAAAATACAGATGACTGGCAGGAGTGGCAATCGTCGGGAAACCATACTTTGCCGCATCCTTTACCGCAGAACTGCCAAGCCATGACATGATGTGAGCATTTTCAGGCAGATTGCCGGCATCAGCCAGAATATCATTCCATCCGATCGGCTTCTTGCCTTTGCCTGCAATGATGGCCGAAACTCTCGTCACGAAATAACTCTGAAGTTCCATGACATTCTTCATTCCTTTTTCCTCCATGAAGTTCTGAATATGCTCATTCTTTTCCCACAGGATATGACGGACTTCATCTCCTCCGAAGTGAATGTATTCAGAAGGAAATATGGCTGCAATTTCAGTAAACACATCATCAAGGAACTGATATACCTTCTCATTCGACGGATCCAGCGTGTTGGGAGTAAACTGATGGCCCCACACATGATAAGTCTCGCAGAACGGCATCACATAATCCGGATAGAACGAATCATTGACAGCCAGTTCCGGATAATTAATAAGCACAGGCCAGCAATGTCCCGGCACGTCTATTTCCGGAACAATCTGCACATGGCGGGCAGCAGCATAAGCCACCAGATCCTTCAGTTCTTCCTGCGTATAGAATCCGCTTCTTCCTTCCGGCTGGCCAAACTGTACGGGATAGTGTGTAGCCTTCTCGGAAGTAAGCCGCGGATATTTCTTTATTTCCACCCGCCATCCCTGGTCGTCCGTCAGATGAAGATGCAAGGTATTCATCTTGTAAAGAGACATGATGTCAATATACTTCTTCAGCACATCAACCGAATAGAATGTACGGCTGACATCCTTCATATATCCTCTCCACTGGAAGCGAGGCTTGTCATTGATCTGAAGCGACAGCACGGTAATGTCACCTTCCAGTTTTTCTTTTCCTACCACTTCGGGAGGCATCAGCTGTGTCAGTGTCTGCGCTCCGTAGAAGAGTCCTGCCAGACCTTCCGACCTGACAACAATTCTTTTATCACTGACATCCAGCGTATATGCCTCCGACGAACGGTTTTTCTTCGACAGATCAAACACGATGCCATTCTTCCCTTTTACACTGGACACCTCCTTCAGCTGCAACTGAAAGGGAAGCGAACGGCTGACAGACTGAATCCACAATTCTCCGATCTGTCTGGAAGCCGGAGTGACATAGACAAATGTTCGGGAGGTAAACACAAAAGCCGGTTTACCCGTTTCCTTTACCGACAAAGGTTTGGGAACTACACTGTATTCTGCGGCCTGCAGGTTGAACAAAGTACACAGACAAGCCCAGATAATCAATAAATACTTCATGCGTTAGATCAGGTTTTATAGGTGAGTTCTATCAATTCAATTTATCCTCTTGTATCAGACAGCAGAACTCTTTAA
>OGND01000057.1_pt1 | contig 100079 bp, 86 predicted proteins | sample 1573381 | NCBI WGS metagenome assembly OGND01 (sample SAMEA2581989, study PRJEB24529) | metagenome | biome: Human gut stool | place: China | collected 2011
GGTAGGCCCCGGTTTTGAATTCGTTCATGCCGGGTTCGGGCATACGGTGCAGTTCTTTCCAAATTTCGACGACGTCCAATTTGCTCATTTTCGATCCTTTTTTGATGGTGTTGCCTTGTGCAGGCACGCCTTCCATAGTCTTCGGGTGATAAGCCTAACGCCGCTTACTGTTTTGTCTGTAGGGCATAGCACCTAGCGAAATACGGATTTGCTCAAAGGCTTGTCGATTTTGCCATACGCATTCAAGGCGCTGTTCTAGGATTCGTTAAGGTAACAAACCACCCCAAAGGAAAATCATGGATAACAAACCGTCTCCTCAGTTAAAAGAGGAAAAGAAAGTCGGCATCGGAGCGTATATCGCTTTGATCTTTGCCATCGTCATCTTTTCCGGCGTTTTCTATCAAATGCCTGAAGCGCGCAAGTGGTTGAGCGCTTTTGACTTTACGACCCTGATCGGCAAGTTCGGTGTGATCGGTGACTCCAAGAGCAACTACATCGGTTCGGGCGGCTTGTCGGCTCGTGCTGCTTTTTTGTTTGCTCTGTCGCTTATTCCCAGCGTGATGCTTGCCATGGGGCTCATTGAAGTGCTTGCGCACTATGGAGCTCTGCGTGCCGCTCAGGTACTCATGACTCCGCTTTTAAAGCCCTTGTTGGGACTTCCCGGCTTTACGGCGCTTGCCATGATCACCGATCTGCAGAGCACGGATGGCGGTGCGGCTCTTACCCGCGGTATGTACGACAGCGGTCAACTCAGCAAAAAAGGACTGGTGACCATGTCCGCATGGCAGTACGCAGGAGCCGGATGCGTCAACAACTACTACGCCATTGTTTCCGCACTGTTTTTCTTATTCGTGTGTCCGGTATGGATTCCGATGCTCATCATTTTTGTTTTGAAGTTCGTGGGCGGCATTTTTACCCGCTTTGTTCTGAGCACCGTTTACAAGAAGGATTTCGAAAATGAGTAACGAAGCCGCCAAGACCACCTCGAACAATCCCTTCGACATTTTTATCGTCGGTCTCAAGAAGGGTCTCAACATCGGGCTTTACAGCCTGCTTCCGAATGTGGTGATGGCGTTTGTGCTCACCTACATTCTGCAGCTGTGGGGCGTGATGGATTTTCTCGGACGCACCTGCGGCGGGATCATGGGAATTTTCGATTTGCCCGGACAGGCCATCACGGTGTTGCTTGCGACCTGGATGTCGTGCGGCGCCGGTGTCGGTGTGGCAGCCAGCCTTGCTTCGAGCGGCGTTCTCAATGGCCACGACGTAACCATCATGGCTCCCGCTTTGATCCTGATGGCCTCTCAGATTCAGTACATGGGTCGACTTCTCGGCGTGGCAGACGTCCCGAAAAAGTACTGGCCGCTGTTGATGCTCAACAGTCTGTTGATGGCTTTCATCGGCATGCTCCTGATGCGGTTTTTCGTCTGAGTAGTCGCAACGGAGATAAGGCGGCCGGTCAAACAGCTGCCTGCCCAAGGCGCTCTTTTGAGATTCGCGGTTATGCGCGGTTTCGGAGAGCGCCTTTATTTGCGGGCCTACGGACACAGATTGAGACGTTTCGAGAACGTAATAACGAAAAATCGCGAATTTTCGTTATTACACTATACGAAACATAGAGAATGCTGCTGTAGCCCAAACAAAAATGCCGGTAATGCAAGCATTACCGGCGAAGCGTCCCTCTTTGTATGCATGCTCAACGAATCGAACAGAGGTCTTCGGGAACTGTCAATGCCACTGTAGACACGTTCCAGTAATCCGCAAGCATTAACTTATAGCAGCTTTAGTCACCAGCTCAGTCCTTAATCTCGCAATACTTCAGAATCGCATCAAGCTTTGAGAACAGACACCTCGTCAACGGCTCAAAGTCGCCGCGATTGAGCATCGAGAACCAATATGGATCTTCCAGACTGTACGGCACATCGGCTTCGCGGTCAATCGTCTCGTCCTTTTTACCTTCACGCAACCACGCCCAGTGACCGGAACATCGATGATCTCCGTAGCCAAAAAGCGTTTTCATCATGTCGGGCAAGCTTTCCGCGAGTTCCGGTTCGTCGGCAAAGAAACCTCCGTTGGTTAGGCACACGCCCCAGCAGAAGCCTTCTGCCTTGCCGCGGTTGTTGGGTCGGCAGGCAAAGGAAAGACACCATTTTTCGGAGACCGTGAAAAGAAAGCGCAAGGCGAATTTTTCAGGGTTCTCGGGCGACACGACATGGGTGTCGCAGTTGACCTCGAATTTGTATCGATCGCGGCAGGCATCCGTTATCGAGAGCACGAATCGTTGCCAGTTACGCTCAACCAAGTCGGCGTAAGCTTCTGCGATGCTGGCAGCCGCCGTTACGTTTTCCGGAGATCGCAAAAGTTCGTAGAGCTTGCGCTTGCGGCCGGCCTGCGTGTCGGCACCGTTGGTGAACAGGTACTGCGCAAAGGCTTTGACGAACCAGCGCACGTCAGGAACGTCAATTTTTTCGACAGTCTGCACCAGCATGTCGGCAAAATCCACGATCGAATACCGAACGATGTCTGCGCCTTCGCCGTTCGTACGCCACGGGCAATCCGAGTCGCCGAAGTCTGCGATCAAAACGGCTTTACCACGCTGCAGCTTGATGTCCAGGGACGGGCTTGAATCAACTGCGCCCGACGCATCCGTCGTGTTCGCAGGAGTACAGCGTACGATGACAAGCCCGTTGTTGAACGCTCGCGGTGCAACGTCCTGAGGCTTCGTTGTCTCGGTAAGGTAAATCGATGTGTTGTCAGTAAGCGGCGGAACCTTGACGGAACGGGCAAGGCCCGTAGCTTCAAGGTGCCTTGAGAGATCCTCGCTAAATGCATCCAGAAAAAGCATCGATTGTCCGTGCGAGGCTTTGGGATTGAGAAGAAACGCGATCACGGACGCTACGGATAGCAGCGTGGGCTTGAAAAACGACAGCGGAGAGAAGGGGAGATTGACGGCGTCTTCTTTGACGGCCGCATCGTCTTTCTTCTCGGCCAGAAGTGCGGTAGCCGATTCAAGCAGTTCCTGTGCTGCCGCTTGTTTGGGTATTGATGTCGTGTCGGTCCGTTTGGACATGGTGTTTTGTTTCAGTCGAAATATTCTTCAGGAGCCGGAATGCGGCCGCCGTGTTTTTCCTTGTAGAGTTTGAGCGGATACAAGTAGCACTGCCAGCGTTCATCGAGTGATATCCCGTCGGGTGTCTCCCAGCGGCTTTCGAATTTCTTTTGATCATCCGGCGCAAATTCCAGATAGATCGAGCCGTCATAGGGCATCGTGATGAAGCCGCTGTCCGAGTCGTAGGCAAAGATCGGTCCCACCTTGGTCTCGGGGAGATTTTCTTTAATCCACTTCAGAAGCTCTCGGCGTCCCGGGATGGCTTCGTAATCCTGAACGTCGGGCAATCCCAGAGGCCCTTTTTTGACTTGCGAAAACGTGACAAAGTAAAGGTCGCGTTGCTTTTCGTGGAAGTAGGACGTGAAGTTGTGTACGAACATGGGCATGGTGTGTTGTTCCTATCTGTTCGGCATGGATTGAGTCGGTAGGTTATTCGTCGTTGTCGAGCGTGGTCTGAGGTTGCTCGGTCTCGGTTTTTTCAGTGACACGCTCAATCCAATTGCCCAGCGTTTCAAGTACGGCAGGCAGAACGGTCGTTGCATTGCCTCTTACAAACTTCGTGAAGTGTCCGACAGAGTCGTTATCGGTCGAAAGCGGCTGAAATCCGTCCAAAGGGGCATCCTTGGCAATGAGAATGCGAGTGCGGCAATTACGGCGACGAGCTTCGGTTACAAAGCCTGCTGCCGGATAGACCATGCCGGAGGTTCCGACGGCAAGAAACGCATCGGCTCGGCGCAAGACGCCGGGAATCCAATCGAGGCCGTGCGGCTGTTCGCCGAAAAGCACCACGTCGGTACGAACGGACCAGCCGGAGGCTTTGCAGGCAGGGCACACATTCCCTTCCTTGTAGAGTCCCATGCGGGGGAAAGTTGCTCCGCATTCGGTGCAGCGGCTCGTCAGAAAAGATCCGTGCAGGTGAAAGACACCCGCGTCGCCCGCTTCTTCGCACAGCGTGTCGATGTTTTGCGTAATGTGGATGATGTCGGCCTTGTTCCGCCACTTTTTCTTGAATTCGGCAATTGAGATGTGCGCGGCGTTGGGTTTGGCCTGATCGTAGGCTTCAATGCGGCGGTTGATCGAATCAAACACGAGCTGAGGGCGATGCTTCATGTCGACGGAATCCATACTGTCCGTGCGATTCCAGTTGTTGTCGGCATTGCGGTATGTGGGAATGCCGCTTTCAGCCGAAAGTCCGGCGCCCGAAAGGATCACGATGACGGGGCGTTCCCCCTTGATTTGCATCGACTTGATGCGAAGGTCGGAAAAAGAAAAGGCAGTCATATTTTTTCTCACTGAAGTTCTGCGAATTTTTCGAAAGATTTGAGTTGGTCGGCCACTGTGCTGTCCTCGTCGAAACTTGCAATTGCAGCGAGCGGATCGGCATGTGTGTCTGACAGCAGTCGATCATGCACCGCTTGATGGCGCAGACCTTCTGCCCAGGAATGAATGGATCGGCGGCTCCATTGAACGTCGTGAAGCTTGTCCGAAAACCTGACCTTGCGGATGTCGAAGAGCTTTCCGAATCGTGCGGCAATCGAAGCCATCAGGCGGTCAACGGAACCTTTGACGCCGTTTCGGCTTCGTTCGATACGGACAAAGAATTGCGTATGGCCACCAAGGTTGTCGGGATAGCTGCCGGTGGTCAGCCACATGTAGCGAAGGATGCGGCGAAGCAGTTCGACAAGCGGTTGTGCGTCCTTGGCAGAAAGATTCGTAAGAGCTCTGATTTGCCAAACCCAGGTGCGCTCCGGGGTCAAATCATCTGTCAGGTGAGCCTTGTCGATGGCGTTTTCAACGGAAGCGACCAGGTCGTCGGCCGTGGTGTCGACTGCGTGCTTTTCGAGCGCTCTTGCAATGACAAGAAGGTTTTGCAAATACGGTTTGCTGACGGTGTTCGGGATATCAGTACTCATCGAACGGCAGCAGTGTTCGTTGGCGACGGTGAGGAACACCGAGAGAATGGAGCGGACTCGAGCAGGGGCTTTGGAAATGGCGGAATTGATTGACGTCACCGAAGGCTCGTCGGAAGAAGATTGATAGATTAAATGAATTAAGAAGACCTTCCAAAGGTTGGAAATCGCATCAATATCTGCAATTAGATAGTTCGGAGCCAGGCAAAGCGCTTCTTTGCGAGGCAAGGTCCACAGGATCGCAGCGAGCTGATCGTCCTGAGAAAAGCTTTTGAATTGAAGACGGTTGACGGCTTCAAGAACAAGCCCAGCCGAGATTTGTCCGAAGCTGCTCGACTGCGTTGGTAGGCTATCAATCGCCAGATGCAGTGCTTCTTTTAAAGAAGCCGGTGTGTCGTGCGTACTGGAGGAGGATTCAGTCATGTTGCCACCAAAGAAAAGAGGTCTTTCGATGGTGGTATTGTGGATGATAGTGCGTCAACAACTGACGCACGAGAAACTGTAAATGGACGTGAGCGCGGAATCTTGAATCTCGATAAAAAAGCCCGGATTACAAGGTTTGCGCCCATAATCTGAATTGATAAGGGATCGAGTTTTCACTTATATTCAATTGTTTAGTCTTCCTGCCAGAGCCTCATCAGATCACGAGGCGTTAAGGTCTCGACCGGACAATCCGGATACGCATTGAAAAACACCTTACCAGCCTTTGACTTCGTCTTGGGCGAAAGCTTGCATTCGAACGCCCGCATTTTTCCGTCAACGATTTCGATGAAGTCTACTTCGCGCGGAGTCTGCCCCGAAGTTCTCCAACAAGGCTTCCCCAGCTCGTGTTGGGCCAACACGTAGAGCTTGCGTGAACCAATGCGAGGCATCATCTCGCGATGCTGCTTGACGCTTTGCACAATCAATTCGTTTGCGGCTTCGGTGTCGAAATCCTTGACCGTTGAATGCTTGTAGTAAGCCTGGCGGCAATACCCAAACAGCGCACAGCACTTGTCCAAACTGATGCGAGGCCAAATGCTACGCAACCAGCCTACTGTTTGGTGCCAGATTTTTTTCGGATCGCAATGTTGAACTGCTGTTCGGCCAGCTCAATCATGTGCGAGTATCCGGCACTGCGCATCTTCTCGAGATCAAGGGCCTTTTTGAGCCTCTTGATCTCCGTGAGAGCCTCGGACAGGGTGAGCTCTTTGGAGTCAACCTCGGGCTTTTGTGAGGTATCAGACAATAAGCTCTCCTCGATATAGCGACCAATCCATCCGTAGACGATTTGGACGCTACTGAGATTGAAGAGCGAAACGATTTGCTCAACCGTTTGCTCTTTCTCGAGCAATTGTCTCACAGCTTCAGCTCGTTCATCGGGCAGGGCTCGTTGCCCCCATTTTGCACATAACTGCCAGTTGCCCGTTTCAACAAAATCGTTTTCGTCCATTTTTGACACGTTTTTCCTTTGCGGAAAGTGTCAACTTTTTTCAGGCCAAGACAATGCTTTGGTCGCTGCAGTAGGTTGGTAGAAAATTAAGGGCGCCTGAAAGGCGCCCGTGAACTTCAGGCGAGCAGTCGCCCGCAGGTCGCTTCTTTCATTTGTTGGGTGAAAGAGGCGAGCTTGGATTTGAGGGCTTGGTCGTCGTTGAGATTTTCATTGATGATGCGCACGTAGGCCGAGCCGACGATAACGCCGTCAACGCCGTGAGCCATTGCTTCGGCGACATGTTCGGGCTTGCTGATGCCGAAACCGAGTAAGGCAGGCGGGGCGCCAGCGTCTTTCATGAGTTCGACGACATGATGCGTGGGCATGCCGGCGGCGCGATCTGTACCGGTGACGCCGCTTCTCGACATCAGATAGATATAGCCCTCGCTGTGTTGAGAAATGCGGCGTATCTTGTCAGCATCGGCGTTTGGAGGAACCAAACTGATCAGCTGTACGTCGTGCGCGCGTGCAGCTGTATCCCATTCCGATTCTCTGGCGCGCATCGAACTCGGAATGTCGGGAATCAGCACTGCGTCAACGCCGGCTTCATGACACTGAGCGAAGAAATGATCAAGCCCCGGTGCGTAGGCGAGGTTGATGTAGATCATGAGGCTGATCGGCATATCGGGATGTTTGGCTCGGTACTGTTGTACGACCTGCAGACATTTTTGCGTGTCAGAACCATTGGCAAGTGCACGTTTGGAGCTGAGGCAAATCACCGGACCGTCGGCGCTGGGGTCGGAGAACGGAATGCCGAGTTCAAAAGCATCGGCTCCGGCTTCAGTCAAGGTCTCCAAAATTTCGAGACTTTTTTCTGGTGTTGGATCACATAGGTTAACGAACGGAACCAGAGCACCGTCCTTTCGGGCTTTCAACGCGTTAAAGAGGTTTGCAAAACGATCGGTCATGATGGTTGTCCTTCACTAAATCACTTGGGGTCAAAGCGTTGTGGCGTTGATGTAGGCCTCGCGGTTCATGTGACCGTCCTTAAAGAGTCCGATGCGCTCAAAACGATCAAGCACCTGATTGACGTCTTTGTCGCCGCGGCCGGAAAGGTTGCACAGAATGATCTGTTCCTTGTCGGGATTTTCTCGAATCATTCGCAGTGCATGCGCGAGCGCGTGACTGCTTTCGAGTGCCGGAATGATTCCTTCATGCAGACACAAGTCACGGAACGCAAGCAGCGCTTCCTCATCGGTGGCGTTGACATACTGTGCGCGGCCGATGCTTTGCAGGTAGGCGTGTTCCGGACCCACCGACGGGAAGTCAAGGCCTGCGGAAATGGAATATGACTCTTTGATCTGTCCGTCGGGCGTTTGCATATTGAAGGATCTTGCTCCGAAGAAAATGCCTTCCTGGCCGTGACCGAGCGGTGCTCCGTGCTCACCCGTTTCAATGCCTAAGCCGCCGGGTTCCACACCGATCAGTCGGACGTCTTTTTCTTTGATGAAGTCCGTGAAGATTCCGATGGCATTGGAGCCGCCTCCCACACATGCCACAACGGCGTCGGGAAGACGATGCTCGACTTCCATCAGCTGGCGTTTGGCTTCTTCACCGATAATTTTTTGGTATTGCTTCACAATCGTGGGGTAGGGATGGGGACCAGCTGCCGTACCGAGCATATAGTGTGTGTTCTCGAAGCTGCCGGCCCAGTCACGCAAAGCTGCGTTGCATGCTTCCTTGAGCGTGGCAGCTCCCTCGGTGACGGGATAAACCTCGGCGCCCATCAATTCCATGCGAAGCACGTTGGGCTTTTGACGCGCGACATCTTTAGCGCCCATATAGATGCGGCATTCAAATCCCATCAGAGCGCAGACAATGGCGGTGGCTACGCCGTGCTGGCCTGCGCCAGTTTCTGCAATGATGCGCGTTTTGCCCATCCGTTTTGCCAAAAGTGCTTGACCGAGCACTTGATTCGTTTTGTGTGCTCCGCCGTGCACGAGGTCTTCTCGCTTGAGATAGAGCTTGGCCTTGGTGCCCTTGGTGAGATTGCGGCACAGCGTAATCGGCGTGGGGCGACCGGCGTAGGTGGTCAATAGACCGTTGAGCTCGGCTTGAAAGCTCGGATCATCCTTTGTTTCGACAAAAGCCTTTTCAAGCTGATCCAAGGCCGGAATCAACAGCTCGGGAACGAATTGACCGCCGAACTTGCCAAAAAACGGATTCAACAGCATTTTGATGTGTCCTCTCTTGTAGCGAATGTGGTTTAAGCGGCTTGCGCGAGCGTACCGTTCCGGGCAAAGTCGCGGTGTGCTTCGACGATTCCGAGGGCGCGCCCGGTTGCAAGGGTCTGGCGCGCGAGCTCTACGCCCTCGGCTATCGATTGAACTCGGTTGCCGGCTAAAAGCAGAAGCGCCATGTTGGCGCAAACCATGTCGTTGTGTGCGGGTTTGCCACGGCCGCTCAAAACAGCTTGCGCGATGCGTGCGTTTTCTTCCGGCAGGCCACCTTTGACGTCTTCTTCGGTGTACTTGGTCGTGATGCCGAAATCGGCCGGCGTAAAACGACCGGTCTGAATGTCGCCGTTTTCATACAGTCGGGCATATTCCGAAGGACCGGAAACGGAAACTTCGTCGTAACCGCTGCCGTGTACGACAAAACCGCGTTTCATGCCGAGCTCTTTGAGCGTTTGTGCGACCGGTTTGATCAGAGCCGTGTCGTAAACGCCGATGACGGCATAGTCGGGATGCGAAGGATTGGTCAGCGGGCCGAGGATGTTGAAGATGGTGCGGGTAGCGAGAGCGGAACGTACCGGCATCACGTTTTTCATGGAAGTGTGGTAGAGCTGAGCAAAACAGAATGCAAACCCTGTGCGGACAAGGAGTTCGGCCGCTTGTTCGGGGGCAGGGGCGATATTAAATCCCAAAGCGGTCAGCAGATCCGAGGCGCCGGTTTTCGACGAAACGGAACGATTGCCGTGTTTTGCGATGAATAGGCCGTTGGACGCGGCACCGAGTGCGGCAATGGTTGAAACGTTGATTGATTGTTTGCCGTCGCCGCCCGTACCGACGATTTCGCCGATTTCGATGCCTTCGGGACGAGGAAAATGCCGTGCGGCGCGAACCATGGCACGAGCTGCGCCTGCGATTTCAGAAGGGGCTTCCCCCTTCATTTTGAGGGCTGTCAGAATGGATGCAAAGACGGCCGGGTCGGTTTCGCCGTTAAAGATTTTGGTAAAGAGTTCTTCGGTTTGTTCGCTCGAAAGGTCCTGAGAAGCGTAGAGAAGTTCAAGAGTCGGTGTCATTTTGGATTTCCTTTTTCGTCGTGTTGTTTGTCATGCAGATGCCAAGCTGAGAGAAACATCAGTGGCGCCAGCACGGAGCAGGCGGCAGGACGAAGGAAAGATCCTTGTGTGTTACGGCAGACTTCATTTTGCAGATCCTTTTTTTTGTTGATCCGCGGACCTTGTCTGGTGGTTTTTTGAGGATAAGAAAAAACCCGCTGACCTTGTTGTCCGCGGGTTCTTCTTTTCAAACTTCACTCGTTGTTGTGACGTGACAAAGCGCACCCGCCCTATGGGAGGTGCCACCACCAAAACTGGTTGAAATGCTTCGTCAAGTTCATCATCTGTTATCCGAACAAAGAGAATTGTCGGTAAACCATACCGATCGTTGCGCTTACTTTACCTAGACTTTCGATAAGCCGCAATAAGGTAACTTGCTTAGAAACAGCATCTGAGGAGCCGAAGATTTGCTCCGTCGAGGAAATCTCGGCAAGATACTGGCCAAGTTCAACCATTTGGCCGCAAACTGACGGCCTCAACAACGGAAACCAAAATATGACCGAACCTCTACAGATTACCGACATCGTGGTCGGCGACGGCGCCGAAGCCAAAAAAGGCGCTCGCATCACCGTGCATTACACGGGCAAACTCACCGACGGCACGGTGTTCGATTCGAGTATTCCGCGCGGCCAGCCGTTTGACTTTACGCTTGGCGCCGGTCAGGTGATCCGCGGTTGGGACGAAGGTTTTGCCGGCATGAAGGTGGGCGGCAAGCGCAAGCTTGTGATTGCTCCTGAATACGGCTACGGCGAATACGGCGCCGGCGGCGTGATTCCTCCCAATGCAACGCTCGAATTTGAAGTTGAGCTTCTCGAGGTGGAGGAAGTGCCCGAACCCGGTGAGCTCGAAATTGATGAAGTGCAGATCGGTACCGGAGAAGAAGCCAAGTCCGGTATGGTTGTGAGCGTGCACTATACGGGCAAACTCACCGACGGCACGGTGTTTGATTCGAGCATCCCGCGCGGTGAGCCGATCGAATTTCCGCTTGGACAGGGCATGGTGATTGCCGGCTGGGAGCAGGGCATTGAAGGCATGAAGGTGGGCGGTAAGCGCAAGCTTACGATTCCCTACAATCTTGCATACGGCGCACAGGGTTACCCTGGTGTGATTCCTCCCTACGCTACGCTGATTTTTGACGTTGAACTCACCAAAGTCGCCAAAATGTAACGGCTGATTCTCGGAGTCGACGATAGGCACCGGTGCGAATGTTTCTCGCCCGGTGTTTTTGTTTGCGCTTTGCTCAGAGCGGCTCGATCGGCACCACGTTGATAAAACCCGGTTCGGTCAGACCCACATGAGTGCTCACGCGATACACGGCTTCGAGCATATCGGGCTTTAATACTTCTTTGGGCGTGCCGCAGGCTCGCACGCGACCGTGGTCAAGCATGATGAGACGGTCGGAAAAGCGGGCGGCGGCCATCAGGTCATGCACGACGCACACGGTTGCGGCACCCGTGCGCTCGGTGTATCGGCGTGCCGCTTGCATCACGATGAGCTGATGACGCAGGTCCAGAGCGCTTGTAGGTTCGTCAAGCAGCAACACGCGCGGAGAGGAAACAAAAGCCTGCGCCATGAAAACGAGTTGCTTTTGGCCGCCCGACAGAGACAGGACCGGTTCGGAGGCCAGTTCATTGATGTGCATGGCGTGTAACACTGAGTCGACGCGGTCAAACGTTTTGGCGTCGACCGAAAGCGAAAGGTCATTCACGAGTCCGAGCAACACCATTTCAAACACCGTGAGGCGACTCTGGACGGCGGTGAGCTGAGGGACATACGCCACGGCGCTGTTGGAGAGGGTTTTGCCGTTTTCGGTGGCGCGCACCTGCCCGGTTGCTTTCACGAGCCCTGCCACGGCTTTGAGCAATGTGGTTTTGCCGCAACCGTTTTGACCGATGACGCTTACCAGTTCGCCGCCTGCGATGTCGGCCGAAACGTCCGAAAGAACGGTTTTGCGGCCGAACGACACAGAAAGGTTCTCGATGCTCAGTTTCAGGTCGGTGTGAACCGGTCGGTCGTGCCCGCTCAATAGGCTTTCGTGATGATGGTCATGGTCGTGCGGATGAGTGTGCCCCATAGCTCGGTCCTTGTGAGATTTCTCTTTTGAAAGGTGTCTTTTGCCGTTATCTTTCGTCTTCGTCGTTTATTTTTTTTATTGGTTTGCGAGTTGGCGATGAAGGTTCAGATACCACTGTACCGTTTGTTTGATGCCGGTTTCAAATGACATTTCGGGGTTCCAGCCGAGCTCACGGCGGATTTTGCTTGCGTCAATGGCATAGCGGAAATCGTGACCGGGGCGATCGGTGACGTTTTTGATGAGCTCTTCGTAGCGGTGTCCGCCCCAGGGTTCGAGTCGATCCAACAGACGGCAAACGATGCGCATCATGTCCAGATTCGAGTGTTCCTCGTGACTGCCCACGTTGTAGCTTTCGCCGGCTTGCCCGTCGTGAAAGATTTTGTCAACGGCACGACAGTGGTCCATCACCCAAATCCAGTCGCGCACATTGCTACCGTTGCCGTAAAGCGGTATCGCTTCGTGCGCAAGAGCCTTGCGGATGATGGTGGGAATGAGTTTTTCGCTGTGTTGCCAGGGGCCGTAGTTGTTGGAGCAGTTAGAAATCGTCGCGTTCATGCCGTACGTGCGGCAATAGGCGCGAACGAGCAGGTCCGAAGCGGCTTTGCTTGCCGAATAGGGACCGTTGGGCGCATAGGGCGTTTTTTCAGTGAAAAAGCCCTCGTTACCGAGGCTTCCGTAGACTTCATCGGTGGAAATGTGATGAAAGCGGGCTTGAGCCAGACAGCCCCTGCATTTCCAGTAGCGAAGGGATTCGTTTAACAGCGCCACGGTTCCGTTGACGTTGGTGTCGACAAAAAGCAGAGGATCGACGATGGAATTGTCGACGTGGCTTTCGGCGGCAAAATGGATGACGCCCGTGATGTCGTATTTTTCGAGGAGATCGCGAACGAGCTCGGCATTGCGGATGTCACCTTCGACAGGCACGACGTTTGGCATTTGTTTTTGAGCGTCAAAAGCGCAGCGAGAACCCGCGTAGGTGAGCGCATCCAGGTCGATCAGACGATAGTTTGGGTAGGTGCGTGCAAAGTACGCTACGAAATTGGTTCCGATAAATCCGGCGCCGCCGGTGACGAGAATGCTTTTTTCAAACATGGGAAGAATCTTCCGTCAATGCCGTCAGCCAATGCCGCGGCTCAATTGCGTAAGGTTGCAGCGAGTTGAGCGACAACACGCTGTAGGACGGTCGCTTTGCTTTTGTCGGATAGTCGCTCGTAGCAATGGGCTCGATGTAGCAGGACAAATCGAGATGCCGCACGATGGCACAGGCAAAGTCATACCACGAGCCGCTTCCTGCGTTGGTAAAGTGCAAAAGCCGCATCGGCTGCAGGTGTGCCTTTTGTTCGTAGAGCGAAACCAATGCTTTTGCCAGATCGTCGACAAGCGTCGGTGTGCCGATCTGGTCGTTGACGACGCGTAGATTGGTTCGGTTTGATGCGAGTTGACGTATGGTTTGATAGAAATTGAGGCTGCCCGCTTTTTTACTGTAAAGCCATGCCGTGCGCACGATCAGACCCGAAAAGCCGCCTGAGAAAAGCGCGGTTTCTCCGGCGCGCTTGCTGCGGCCGTAAACCGAGAGCGGATTGACGGGGGCATCGGTGCCGTATGGCAAAGAACTTTTTCCGTCAAAGACATAATCGGTTGACACGTGAATGACCGGTACGCCGCTTTCGGCAAGAATCCGGGGCCCCTCGGCATTGACGGCAAAAGCGGTTTGCGGATCATCTTCGGCGGCGTCGACGGCGGTGTAGGCCGCGCAATTGATCACGCAGTCGAAGGACTCGAGGTCAAAACAAGCTTTTATGCGGGCTTGATCGCAGATGTCCAATGCCTGACGAGAATACGCACGGCAAGCGATGCCTCGTCTTTGACAAAGCGCGGTGAGCGCTTGTCCCAATTGACCGCTTGCGCCGGTGATCAAGATCATCTGCGAGCTCCTTCATAGTGAAAGGCAGGCGCTTGGCAATATTGCTCCCAAGAAGGGGCCGCTTTGTCCTTGCCGGACTGCAGGCAAACGGTGCCGTCCAGTTGCCAATCAATCGCAAGTTCCGGATCTGTGGCATTGATCGCACCCTCGCTTTCGGGGGCGTAGTAGGCGTCGGTTTTGTATGCCACATGCGCGAGCTCTGAGAGGACCGCAAAGCCGTGAGCAAACCCTTTGGGAATGTACATCTGCAGATTGTTTTCGTCGGAGAGTTCGACTGCAACATACTGTCCGAAGGTGGGGGAACCCGCTCGAATATCCAGCGCCACATCCAGAATGCGACCGCATACCGCACGCACGAGTTTGGTTTGGGCGTGTTCGCTCTTCTGAAAATGCAGCCCTCTCAGTGTGCCTCGCCGAGAAAACGAGGCGCTGTCCTGTAAAAAGTCAATTTTGATGCCGAGCGAAACAAGCGTACGGCGGTTGTATGACTCCAGAAAATAGCCGCGATCGTCTCGATAGACGGCAGGCGCCAGCAACACAATGTCGGGGATAGCGGTTGAAAGAATCTGCATGAGCGATCTTCTCGATGGCCTCGAGGCCTCAAAAACAAAGCAATGACGCGGCTTAGGCGTAACGGGCGTGAGTGCTGCGCAAAAGTAAAACAAGCAAAAACGGCACCCCCACAAGACTTGTGACGATGCCGACCGGTAGAACGGCGCCGGCCGAGAGCAGTTTAGCGGCCACGGAACTTGCGAGCATCAGCATGGCGCCGGTCAAAAGACTTCCCGGCAAAAGATAGCGCTGATCTTCGCCGAGCGTCAATTTGGCCAGATGCGGTGCAACCAGTCCGACGAAGCTGACGGTTCCGATAAAGGAAACGGAGCAGGCGATCAGCAGCGCACTAATGCCAAAAGCGACAACGCGAAGACGACGCACGGGAACACCCAGGCTCAGGGCTCTTTCTTCACCGATGGTGAGCGTCGTTAGTTCCCACGAGCGTCCGATCAAATATGCTGCTGCGGCGATCACGGCGGCAGCGGCTGCTGCCGTGCTGGTCCATGTGCTGCGCTCCAGATTTCCGAAGGTCCAGCCGCTGATGAGTTGCGCGACTTCGGGGCTTGCATGGTACTGCAGGAATTGCTGCAGTGCCATGAAAAAGAAGTTCATGACGATGCCCGCAAGGATCACGGTCGAAGGCGACATGCCGCGCCGGCCGCCGAGCCAGTAGATGGCCGCAGACACGATGATGGCCATGAAAAAAGCGGCAAGCGCCGTGCCGAGCCAAAGCATACCGAAAATCGTAAATCCGGCGGTGATGGCGCCGGCTGCGCCGAATCCGGCGGCTGAGGAAATCCCCAGTGTTGATGGACTTGCCAATGCATTGCCGGTGATGTTTTGAATTTGCAGACCGGCCAACGATAAGGCGGCTCCCACGAAGAAAGCCGTCAGCGTCATCGGCAGACGAATGGACCAGACGATGACGGCTTCAGCTGTGCCGGCTTCTGGCCCTTGCAGCAGAGCCTGAAGCACCGCGGCAAGTTTCATGCCGGAAGAGCCCGTCATCAGGTCTGCTAAGGCAAGCAAAACGACTCCGACAACACCGGCAGCGAGAATGCGCAGGCGTTTTCGGCTTTGAAGTCGGTATTGCAGGTCGCAGCTCACGGTTCGATTTCCTTTGCGATCGGTTTAGCGTTCGAGCTTGATGAAGAATGTTCCCGAGCCGTCAACTTCAGGCAGATATGTTTTCCAGAAACGGTTGTATTCGGCAAGCGGATCAAAATCGGCAAATGCTTCAGGGTAGATGATTTTGGCGAGATCCATCAGATACGTGTAGTCAACCATGGAGCGGAGAGAGCCGTGGTCAACGCCGTAGACCTCTCCGGTCTTGACGGCTTCAAGGGTTTTCCATTCGGGACGAGAGGCAAAGCCGCGCAGCCGCGATTGTGCTTCTTTGGGGGAGACGGAAAGCCCCATGCGCATTTGATCGGTGTCATGAGCGCCTTGCCAGATACTGCCGGTGATGATAACAATCTGCGGATTGTGTGCTAGCACGTATTCGCGGGAAAGTGCTGCGTAGGGCTGCTTCATGTCCGCGGCAATGTTGTTTGCCTGCAGCTGATTGAGAATGCCGCCCCAGAGCACGCCCTTGTTGTATGTGTTGCCATATTCGCCTGGGCCTTTGCTTCCGGTTTCGACGTAGACGCGGCGGGCTTTGGCTGATTCGGGGAGTTTGGAAACGCGCTCGCGGACGATATCGGCAACTTCAAGATAGCGTCGATTCAGACTTTCGGCCGTGGATTTCTGATTGAGCAGTTCGCCTAGGATTTTCGTACTTTGCGTGTGATTGGCAGCGGTAAGCGCGTGGTAGTCGAGCACCACGGTCGGAATGCCGGCTTTCTGAAGAACTTCGACGCGTTTGTTGTTGTCGGCGTACTGGCTTTTGTTGATCAACAGGAGATCGGGCTTGAGCGAAATGATCTTTTCCGTGTTGAGAATGTTGTCGTGGTAGCCGCCGATGCTCGGGATTTTCTTGATCTCAGGAAAAGACTTTGTCAGCGCAGTGTATTCGCCAAAACGCGTGGCCTGCCAGCCGTCCTGAGGCAGGGCGACGACTTTTTTCAAACTCTCGGTTCCGCCCACCATCAGAAAGTTAAGGATGTAGTTTCCCACGACGATGCGCTGCGGAGTCTCTTTGAGCGTGATCGTGCGATTCTCGAGATCGGTGATGGTTATGGGGGCGGCATCTGCACTCAGCGACAACATGCCGAAAAGCAAAACAAGGGTAGCGGATTGAAAAAGACGACCGAGCATATCCGAATTCTCAAAGAGGACGGCGCGCGACTGCCGCCAGTATGATGTTTTTGCTTTTCGTATGATACCCGTGCTTTTTCAGGATGCTATAGCTCGAAAGACGTACGACAACAGTGAACAAGAATTTGGCAGAAACGGGCAATCCGGAGGAACAAAAAAAGGAAGCGCCTCAAGTTAGAAGCGCTTCCTGTCCGATCGGATACAACCCGCTGTTAGGCGAAGAAGCCTCGCAGGCCGTATGCGAAGATCGCAATGATCACGACCGGAATGACATAACGCACCCAGACAAACCAAAGGCCGGTGGTTTTATGCGGCAGCGTACCGCAGTTGTCGATTTCGTCCTTGGCGTTGTTTTTCATAATCCAACCCACGAAAATGGTGGCGCCGAGTGCTGTGATCACAAAGCAGATGTTGCCGCTCACAAAGTCGAACGCATCGAAAATGTTGCGATCGAGAATGCGTACGTCGCGCCACGGACCATAGGCAAGAATGCAAGGCAGATTGCCGAACAGGAAGATGCCGCCAAGCGTCAGATTGATGGCGCGGCCCAGGCTGATGCGCAGACGTTCAACAAGCACGCTGATGATCACTTGATAGATGGTCAGCGACGTCGTCAGAGCAGCAATCACCAGCAACAGGAAGAAGACGATCGCAAAGAAGTTGCCGAGGAACATTTCGGAGAATGCGATCGGAAGAGACTTGAAGACCAGAGACGGGCCGGAATCGGGAGCCAAATTGGCGCTAAAGAGCGACGGAAAGATCATGAAGCCCGCCATTACGGCCACCAGCGTATTGATGATGCCTGTAATAACAGCTGTCTTGACCATGTCTTCCTTCTGGTTCAGGTGCGAAGAAAGCGTGATCATCACACCGAAACCAAGTGACAGGGCAAAGAACACCTGGCCGAGCACGTCAAGGAAAAGTCGGGGTGTGATTTTGGAGAAGTCAGGCGTCAGGTAGAAGCTCACGCCGGCTGCTGCATCGTCGAGCGTGAGGTTGCGAATCACCATGATCAGCAGGCACAGCAGCAACAGAGGCATCAGGTACTTCACCGAGCGTTCGATGCCCTGAATGACGCCTTTGCGCAGGATCACCCAGTTGATGAGAACGAAGACGAGCGTGTAGCAGGTGATTGCAAAGGGCGAATGTTCAATTGTGTCGGAATAGAAACTTTCGGTGAGTTCTTTCGTGATAGGACTCGAAAGGTCCAGGCCTCCGGCAACGCCTGCGGCGCCGAGGAAAATATGCCAGATGTATGAGATCACCCAGCCGCCGATTACCATGTAGTAGGCGAGAATGCCGAAGGCGCCCAAAAGCCCCGTGTAGCCGAAGAGTTTCCATAAGGGACTCGGAGAATAGCCGGGAGCACGGCCAGCCAAAGCAAAGGCGTCGACGCTGTTGGCCTGTGCGCGGCGGCCGATGACGTTTTCAACGAGAATGATGGGAATGCCGACGAGCATCATGACGGCAATGAAGGTGAGCACGTATGCACCACCGCCGTTTTCACCGACGAGATAAGGAAAGCGCCAAGTTGCGCCGAATCCGATCGTCGCGCCGGCAACGGTCAGGATATAGGTCAAGCGGCTTGACCAGGTTTGTCGTGTACTCACCCGTTTTCTCCCGAAAATTTGTTTTTCTTCTATTGCAAAAAGAGTCCCGGCAGACAAGCTCGGGATCTCTGATTTCTTGCAACTATTAACCCATTTTCGACTATACCATATAACCTAATATGACAATGCGTCTGTTCGAGCATTTCCTGGCGGTTGAGGGCCTTGTTGCAAACAAAAAATCCGCTGATGCGAGCGGACATCGGCGGACTTTTGAGTGGTGGGATGAGGTGGACAGATCGCCGTTGTTTTTTAAGTGGAAATCTCGCACATAAATCATACTTATACCAACGCTTATACCAACGCAACCGATGCTTGCTATCTGTCCAGGCGCCTCACACACACTCTCTCTCTCGCAAACCCGACCGCTCATTATAGGCTGTTATAGAAGAACTCTATCTGAACTCGATCGATTGAAGCCCCAGTACGATGGCGAGTTGGCAGTTGATCGCATGAAGTTCCTCAGTGCGTAATGTGCCAATTTTCTTGTGGAGCATCTCCTTAGGCACGGTAGTGATTTTATCTGTCATTACCCAACTGGTTTTCGAGAGCCCATTTTCAATCGAGGGTTCAATTCGCACGCGAGTCGGAATGTTGGTCGAATCAAAGCTTGTCAATAAACACAAAACCACTGATTGAAATTGCGTGATTTCGTCAGATTGAATTACAACTACCGGACGCGGCTTTGATGCATAGCCCTCATCTCTGAGAACCCAAATTTCACCGCGCTTCATCGTTGTCGACCTCCTGAAGCAATTCGTTTGTCATGCGAGTGGTGAAGTCGATCGCTTCTTGCTCTGACTCGAAAGGCTCTGCGGGACTTTTCACATTGACGCGGACGCTATAAGGAAAGCCTCCGGCTGCATTGAAGGCGTAAACAAACATCCGCAGAGCGTCAGCCGGCGTTGTCCCCAACTGCTTTGTCAAGGATCGGAATAGATCGTTTTGTTTGCTGTCCAATCGAACAGCCACCTGTACTGTGGACATATTGTTACTCCATACATGCATTTGCTATCGCTATGATAGCAAATGCACATTAAGTGAGAGTAATTACTGTTTGGCAAGACTCTGCTGCAATCAACGTCTTTTTAGTAACCACTGATGATAGGAAAAAGCCAAAAAAGGCATTTTTTGCGGTGACAATTTTTTGTCACTTTGCCCTAAACCCACGAAACCAGTCAATCCTCCCGCCGAATTTTGTCAGTCAGATACATGCAGAGGCAAAACATCCAAACTTGGCTGAAATTGCGTAGTGCTTTGAAATTACTATGAATTTTTACCGACTGGGGTGGCAATTTTTTTGTCAGAAAGCTGACTGACAAAAACAGTGGTTGTCAAAAAAATTTTTGACAAATTACTTCCTTCAGAATTTCTGCGTCGACACCAAAAAGGGGCCCCTAAAACTTTTTGGAGAAAGCTTATGACAACCGTTCTGAAGTTGCTGATTTTGGCAGAGGTCTTGGAAATTTTGAGAATTAAGAAAACGAAACTGTATGGAGACATCCAACGAGGCGTGTTCCCTCCGCCACTGAAATTTGATACAGCTTCAAGATGGCCTGAAGAGGAAGTAGCAGAGATCCTTCAGGCGCGGCTTCGAGGAGCATCCGAGGCAGAGCTGGTGATTTTGGTATCCGAGATTGTCGCCAGGAGAAAGGCATGAAAGCTCGCTATTTCGTGACTCCTGCACCCGCAGAGGCACCTGTGATCTCGCGTCTTCGAGACGGAGGGTTCTTGTCGAGTTTGGATGGCTTGATCGCGCGATTTGCTTGTCCTGAGTGTCATGCAGATGCGACTTATGTAGCTCCTACAGAGGAGACTCCGTACGGAGAGGTCAAGTGCGCCTGTGGACTGAACCTGAAGCACCTGCTCGAAGCTCTGGACATGAAGTTCTACCAAGCTCGTTGCTGTCCAACTCTCGCAATTTCCGAAGTGCCCATTCATGAGGTGGTAGAAGCTGCGGAGGAAGTGCTTGCAGAAACAGGGAGAGTTGTCGCTTGTGGGCGTTCGTTGTACACAGTGGACTTCCGTACAGGTGTGTTGGCCTGGATCGATGAAGCGGACCTGACGAAACTGCTCAGTGAATACACAAATTTTCTAAAGCACGATGCAAGAGCTAGATCGGATCTTCCTATTGATCCTCCTGCAAGAGTGGTGCACCTGCTGACGTCGTCGCAGTACAGGCATGCGGTTCCCGAGGTGATGGGCGTTGTGCGGCAGCCTTTTGTTCGACCCGACGGTAGCCTCTGCATGAGTCCGGGGTACCACACTGACCTGAAAATTCTGGCGGCTTTCGATCCTGAACCGTACAGAAAATTTGGCTGGCAGGGGAAGATTTCCATTACTCAGGCAGAAGATTCTGCATGGTATTGTGAAGACATTTATCGTGAGTTTGCGGTAGATGCCTCTATGAAGAGCACTGTTTTGTGCGCAGGCATGACGGCAGTTCAGCGAGCTGTTTTGGATCGTGCGCCCATGATTCTCATCCAATCCAATGTCTCTGGAATTGGTAAGAGTACGCTTGCTCGAGCGTTGGCTCTCCTAGTCTCGGGAATGCCGGCGTCAGAGATTTCCTACCCGAACTCTGCCGAAGAAACCGCGAGAACCCTTTTTTCTGCACTGGCATCTTCGCCAGCGTGTGTGCTGATCGACAACATTGTGGGTACTCTGCAGGATCATCCCGCTCTTTGCACCTGTCTGACAGAACCTTTTTATGAGAGCCGTGTTTTGCGTACATCTTCTACGAAACAGGTTCTTACTCGGGTTCTTTTTGTGGGAACTGGAAATTACGTCACTCCTGCGGCGGATCTTCGGCGACGTGTTTTACCGATCAAGCTTGTGAGTTTTCTAGAGCACCCCGAGCTACGTCGTTTTGCTCAGGAAGACCTTGATCAGTACGTGTTGGAACATCGTTCGGAGTTGGTCATGCATCACCTTCGAATCGCAGCCTGGTATCTCCAAGCGACGGAAAAGATCGATTGCGTGCCGTTGTCAGGTTTGCATAACTGGTCTCGTCGTTGTCGGGAACCAATACAGGCGTTGGGTTATGACGATCCTGCCTTGCCGATGCTCAGACTTCTTGAAGAAGGTGATGATGATCAGGTCTATCGACTGCAGTTGCTGCAGGCATTACGCCATTTTTTTGGGGCAGAGGCTTTTACCGTGAGTGATATTGCGTGTCTTGGGCAGCGACAGATGCTTGATGCATTGGCAAACGTTGGCGTTTTGAAGGGTGGGCAACTTAGTCGCGAAAAACTGGGGTGGTTCCTTAAAGGACTCGCAGGGTTCCCGATCAAGGGGCTTCTCCTTGAGCGGCTTGGTAAGCATCCTCAGTACAGGGTTAAGGAGCTGAAATGAGACGACAAGACTTTACTTGCGGCTTTGCGGCTTGCGAAAAGGCTGAAAACGACCTTTGGTCAACGGTGGCGTCTCTGAATTCTGCATCTCAGTCGGTTCTTGCGCAGAGCCCGATCAATGGATTGGGAATTCACGCTCTCTTCAAGTTCGGCGAAGACGGAAATCGACCGTATGTGGGTGTGGTGCCCTTTGACTTACGGGAAGTGATGGCTATCACACCTGGTGCTTATAACGCAGCAGTATTTTCCATACGCGCCGCTTTAGCTTGGTCTGCTACCCAAAGTTTGGATACTGATCAATCATCCCAGACGGTCATGGTGGATTTTTCCAGAATTTATATGCTCAATGTCGTGAACTTAGCCAAGATCAGTCCCGTTGGGGCGGCTGTTTGCTATGGGGTTGGGCTGCGTGTAGCTCAATTGATGCAATTAGTTGGAACGGACAGGCTGTCTATAGAGGTGCTGGTTCGAAACTTTCATTTGAAATTCTCTTTTCTGGGTGAAATCGAAGACATACATGAAGATTGTCGGGATCCGGTGCAGCTTGCATTTGTTGACTGGATGCAGGCTCGGCCCAAGATGAGACTCGAAAAAAGAACGGCTTATGTTCAACATGCTTTCAGAGTTAAAGGCACCTTGACGGGGAGCTTTATCGCAACCCCAATTGAGGAAATCGACAGTGAAATAGCCCGTCTGCTAGAAGCCTGTGCTGAATTAGGGGTTTCTTTGCCGACGGCGCAACGGCTCTTACAGCTCTATGGCAGAAGTTCGGGCAGCGCCTACAACGAGGCACGCCAGTACTTGAGGCACAGTCAAGCAAAAAAGGCTCCGGCCTACATCCCCCGATCAAGAAAGATCGGACAGATTATCCAGGTTTGTAAATCGCTGATGGAACGGGCACTCGATGGCCCTTACACAACGTCAATGTTGATCGAAGCCTTTATGTGGTCGGCTTTGGCGGCCATAAGAGTCACAGGAGTGGATAACACCAAGGGACGCGAGGGATTTTGGATTACTTGGCTTGAAAAAAAGATGCAGAACCACCTGCGGACGCTTGTTAACTATTGCGGAGCGGACAGCTGCGGCTCCGCTAAGAATAATTCTTTGGGAGCGAGGAATGACGCAGCGTGACTGGAACTTGATGGCAGATCCTCTACAAGTTGAACTGCGGCAGACGCTTTCCGGCGAAGAAGTTGCAGACGCAATGCAGAAGGAAATTCAGAGCCTGCATGATGGCATTGCGAGGATTCGGCAGTTGCTGCTGATTCAAGGGCTTGGTGTGACGGACCTTTTTCATGCGATGAAGCGCGAAACAGCGTTTTCAGCAGAGGAGACCTTAATTGCACCGCGGGTGCGCATGGACGAAAGAAGAGGGACGCCTAACTTCTATTGGGAGCGAGCGATTCGCTATGCGTATCCGTTAGGTGCATCGCAGACAGAGAGAAGAGAGGGAAAAACGAAAACCTATCAGGCATTTGTACGGCGTCGAGGATCAAAAACCAAGACAAAGATGCAGGTTTACCTGCTTTCCAAGCACGTGCCGTTGCTCAAGAAGACCCAAAGCGTTTCCATGAAGGAGTTCACACATGAGCCGGAGTGGGTTCAGACAGCGGCAGCTCTTATTGAGCCACAGTTGACGGACCTGCGTCGTCTTGCAACAGCTATCGGTGATGTGAACCGAAGCCTATGCCGGTTTGAACAAATGATGAAAAAACAAACCAGGGAGGCGCAGACGTGATTAAGTCTTTTCTTGGTTTGTTTTCCGATCATCAGTCGAAACCGATACAACCGAGTGGGAACTTCATCCGCTATCAAGACATTCCGGAGCATTCAAAGCTGGGGCTGATTCATGAAAGTTACCCGCAGGTCGTGGGTGTCCCTATTGCCCCACGGCCGCCTGAGTTCTTCTGCCAACGCTACGCCGACGAGCTTCACGACCTTTTCAATCGTTTGGCCTTGAACAAGAAAGAAGTAGACCGGTTGTTGATGCCGCTAATAACGCGGGTCATGACCTTGGAGAATATTCTTCCAGCCTCAGCAAGCCACCACCATTCGGGAGTTTGCGGTCTTTTTGCGCATTCGGTTCAATGCGCGAGTGCCGCCGTTGCTGCGGCTGAACGACAGTTATGGACAGAAAGAACAACTTTGAGACAACGCTATCAGGATCGTCCGCGTTGGCTTTTGGCTGCGGGTGTTATGGGTCTTGTTCATGACGTGGGGAAGGTATTTGACGTGGAGGTTGTTACCGAAAACGGAGACAAATGGAATCCCTTCGCCGGTTCGTTATGGGAGTGGGTGACGCAGGCCAAGGCAAAACAGGTTTTTGTCCTCTGGAGACAAGATCGGGTTCATAAGCAGCATGAACTCCGGTCAGTCCGAGTGGCATACAGCCAGCTGTTTACGAATGACCTGTTAGCTTACCTGACAGAGGTTTCCGGGGACTTAATTCCTGGAGCCATTGACGATGCAATCGCCTTAGGAACGGGACCGCTGGCAGCAGTTCTCAAGGAAGCTGAAGAGGAATCCATTCGACAGGATGGGGAAAGCAGAAGACAACTAGGATCCGCATACACGCGTTCGGCTTCCCCGTTGGGGACGCCAATTTTGTCGGCAATGAAAGGACTGTTGGAGGCAGGCTTATGGTCGGTTAACAAAGAGAACTCTCAGGTATATGTGACCAGCCAAGGAACGTTTATCCGTCTTAGCGAAGTTTCGGCTTCAGATGTGCATCAGGCGGCCATTAAACTGCAGGCTCCGTATGTGCCGGGAACCCCGGAAGGGTTGATTCGTGTACTCGGGGAACAGCAGCTGATTGATACGCATCTGGGTGAGAATGGTCAACCTTCTTATGTTTGGCTCGTCAAAGTTGGGGAGGAAAACAACCGCAAACAAGCCTGCATCAAGCTCTGTGATCCGATGGTGTTGTTTGAGCACAATAAGCTGCCGGTACCGATTGACGTGACGGTTTGCAATGCAAACAAGACCGTGAAGAAAGATGCAGCTGCGTCAGTGCCTCAAAAATCTAAGTTGCGGTTTATGGCTCCTCAAACTGAATATCTTCAGGAGTCAAATTCTCGGGAGAATAAGAGGGCTTCCCAGCAGGTCACTCAGGCTGAATGCGATGAAATTCCTCAAGAAGCGATGAAGCCGCAGGAAGCTAAAGTGTTCGTGGAACGTTTGTTAGCGACCGCGGTGGAGCAAATGAGGGCCGGAAAGGGGTTTCTTGTCGAGAATTTGGTCTTGCATGAGGATGGCCGGCGCACCTGCAGCTCCCAAAAAGTCGAGACCGTCTTAGAAATGCACAAAATCGGCCAAAAAACGCAGGAAATGCTCCTAAGGCTGATCTCAACGAGCTTTAGGCTTGATTTTGATCCAAGTGATCATTCTTTCACTTTTGTTGGGGATGATGCAAATGAAGAATCAAAATCTGGCCTGTCAACTGGGCCCTAATTTGCCGGGGCGTCGGGCGGCAGTTTGCGCGATTGGTGCTGCCGGCTATGGCCTTGCTGCCGCCTGCTTGCCTCAGATGGCTTTACCGTTGGGAGTTGTGGGTGGATATCTGGCTACTAAGAGTGCTTTGGGTATTCGGGAAGCGCTTGTGAAAATGCGCTTTGAATCAGCCATGCTTGGCAAGCGTCGGCAGTGGATGACGCATGATGAGTTTGCTCAGCTGGCAGTTCAGGCTGCCGGCGTGGAATCTCGTTGGCTTGGCTATGGCTTTTCCTGGGACGCTGAACATTGTCAGAGCACCGTAGACTTTCTTAAGCAGGACTGGCGGGAGCTTTATCGCCAGGCGGTGACGAATACGGCAAAACTGCGTTACGTGAAAGGCCATTTCGCTGATTGCCTGCTGCATCCTCTGACTTCCTTGAATGTCTTAAGAACAATGAAGGATGTGGTCTCGACTCAGCCCGGTTATGCATGGATTCATGCAATGGGAGAAGAAAAGCCGCTGTTGCTACCAAGCAAAAACTTTGAGGGGCATGCAGCTGTCTTCGGGACCACAGGCGCAGGAAAATCTCGCTTTCTGGAACTCATGATTCACCAAGCCATTTTGATGGGTTACACGGTGATCGTGATTGATCCCAAGGGTGATAAAGGGCTGGTTAAAACCACAAGGGCAGCCTGTATCAGGGCTGGACGCCAGTCAGATTACCTGTACTTTCATCCCGGCCACCCCGAAGAGTCGATCAATCTTAACCTTCTGGCCAATTCAACCCGCACAGATGAGATTGCATCTCGTATTGCCGATTCATTGCCCGGACAAGGTGGCGACAGTCAACCCTTCATCGACATGGGGCGAGGGGCTTTGCGAACTATCTGTGTTGGGTTGGCAATTTTGGGCAGAAAACCCACATTCAGAAATCTCCACTACTTCTTTGCCAACCGCCGTGAACTGGCAGAACAGGTGCTTTACCAGGTTTTGACAAAGACCTATGGGGTTGACGTGATTGAGGAGGCTTTGTCGGGAAAGAAGTCTGCTTCCAGGCTTGAAACCTTGATCGTTTTCTATCAGTCACGTCGGATGGTTACTCCGGAACTCGAAAGCATCATTGCACTGGCGGAACGTGACGAGGATTCCTTTAGCAAAACCACGCAAAGCACCTGGCTTTTGCTGACTGCTCTGGCAAGTGGGGATCTCGGCAAAAAGCTTTCGCCGTCTGAAGATGACGATAAGAAGCCTTTTTATGACACGAGGAAAATCATTGAACAGCGCGGTGTGTTCTATCTGGGGCTGGATGCGCTGACAGATTCAGGCATGGCTCGGGCAATCGGCTCCATGATGCTCGCGGATTTGGCTTCCACTGCAGGTGCCCGCTATGACTTTGAGACGGCTCCGGCTCCTGTGATGCTTTTTGTTGATGAGGCGGCCGAGTTGACTTGTGAACCGCTTACACAAATGCTCAACAAATCCCGCGGCGCAAACTTTTCCATTTGCTTGGCTTCGCAGACGATATCCGACTTCGTTGCCAAGGCAAAGGATCGGGCAGAAGCGCTGAGGATCCTGGCAAACCTCAACAATTTCTTTGCATTGCGCTGCAATGATCCGGAGACTCAGAGATTTCTGATGGAGCGTATCCCCAAGACCCGGATCCGGACGACAGTCAAAGCGCACGGCGTTTCTACTTCAGCAAGGAATCTGATCGCCGAAGGAGGTTCCATCAGTGAGCGTGTGACGGAGGAAGAGGCGGATCTTGTGCCGGCACCATTACTGAGTGCACTCCCAAACTGTGAGTACTTCGGCGTTGTGGCTGGAGGACATGTGATCAAAGGGCGCATCCCGATCCTTGTGGAAACGGCTCAGGATTTTAAGGAGGGGGCGTAATGGCAAACACAAACAGAACCGGCCGTTCCGAAACGACTCTCGCAGGGATTGTCTGGTCAATGGCCTTAATGATGTTGTTTCTTTTGCTGCTGGCGATTCCGTTGGAAAACATCAGAACCGTTGTGGAGACTGAATGGCAGCAAAGTACAGAAGTGTTTGGATACTGGGCTGTCGGGCTGACAAGACAAATCTATGATTTCTTCGGTATTGAGCATCTGATGCACGAATTGATCAGGATAAGCGGTGCCGACCGACCGAATTTCGATGTTGAGGTAAGGCTGGCTCACTGGATTGTCGGTCGTATTGATGTGTTGCACCAGCTGCTGGTGATTACCTTGCTGCGACTGGTGACGCTGTGTGGTTGGGTAGCTGTTTTCACCCCCGCTTTTGTCATTACGCTTTTCTGTGGTTGGATGCAGAGAGAAGAAAACAAGGGAAAGTTCTTTTTTACTTCGCCCTACAAGATGACGAAATGGTCATGTGGCATCAAGCTTTGCCTGATGGGAGTGATTATCTCGGTTTTGTGTCCGGTAGCAATCAACGTCTATGTGGTTCCGTTGCTGCTAATTGTGCTGGTGGTTTTGAGTGGAAAGTTACTGAGCGGCTTGCAAAAGGAAATCTGAGCACGGCAGCAAATGAATAGCGGCGTGGTTGTGACTTCAACTGCGCTGCAAACAAGACTATTGAAAGAAACTTGCTAAAACGAAAAGACGGTTTTGTCGATGCTGTCGGGGTGACTGTGGCGGCGGTTACAGTTATTTATGGAACTTATGCTTTTTAGCCTTACACCACTTGAAGTAAGCGTAAAAATCGTCCTCGAAAAAAGAGAGCAAATAGTCCGGTCCGAATGGCTTTTGAAGAGCAAAATTTTCTAAATAATGGGAATGTGGAGTGTAATCACGGCAAAGACGAACAACAAAAGATAAACTCCTGCAACAAACAGAAATTCCTTGGCGCGTACCTTCCAGCGCGTACCTTCCACGACAAAGCGGCCGGAGCCGCTTTTCGTGTCTATGACGAGGCTTTCACCTTGTAGTTCCGGGGTAACCACGACTCCATGTCGAAGCCTTCTTCAGAGCCCTCGTCAAACGCCACCAGCTTGCTGTCTAAAGAACGGCCGTTTGTGTCACGCGACTAGAGGATGGATCCTCCAAATGACAAAGAACTGACCAAGAGGCCAGAGAGTGAGAACAGCGGCTGGCAGCGATGTATCCCGAAGAGGCCGATGACGTTTAACACCTAGAATTCGATGCGACCAAGTCAAAAATAGAAAAGCGACTAAGCCGCTCCTGTCGGATTTCCAAGCCGGTACTCTGAAGTAGCCAGGCTTTATTTTTGCAGGTGACTTTCACAAGGACGGTGAGGGCCGTCAATAGACATTCGTTCCCCTAACTCCTTCTTGCCGTTTGTTGCATATACTGAATCTGGATAGAAATAGTTTCGGAAAGAATGATGACTGCGATTCCACAATACGTGGATGGACAGAAAGTTTCGTCAAAGAACAACCAACCAAACAAAACCGAGAACAAAATTGCTGAAAACTGCAAATTAGCACAAAGAAGAGTCTTCCCTTTTCCCCAACCTTGAGTCTGAGCTAACTGGGCTAGTACGCTAAAAATGCCAACCAAAAACATGGTTGGATTAAAAAAAATTTCAATTAATGATTTACAGCTAAAAAATCCCGTCAAAAAAACGGAGTAGATCAGCATTGCGCAAGCATAATAGAAAGCCGTTCTATGAATTGGTTCATTGATAGATCCAAGTTTACTAAGACAGAGTTGCGCTGTACCGTAAGTAATTCCAGCCAACAAACCGCATAGTGCAAAGTTAAATGAATCTTTGTCGAAAGAAGGTTGTAGAACAAGGTACACGCCAACAAAACCGAATAAGACGGCAACTATCAGACAGTAGTTCTTCAGAGTATACAAACGCCTGTGTAACAAAACCCATGCACATGCAAACAGAGGTGCAGTATTAAAAAGAGTTTGGGCCGTACCTAGAGCAATATGTTGAATGGCAACGATGTTGAGAGAGGTAGCCGAAATCCCAGCTACGCAGCGTATCAAATGCAACCACGAATATCTAGTTTTAATTGATGTCTGCTGGTAAAGCGCCAAAACTGTGGTTACAGCCAGTAGGTAGACTGATCTCACCAGACATACCTCATAAAAAGCATAGGAGGTGCCTGAGGCTTTAACGCTTGCGAATGCGACCGCCGAACAAAACGTCGCAATTAAAACCCATAGAGCTTGCATGCCTGAAGTATCTACGACGTATAGCTGTGCAGCGAATCAAGATATAGGGCGTTTACTCCGAAATAAGTAAAAAGAACTACACCAAACGCAGCCACGACAAGTAGAGATCGGGTTTTATATGAGCCTAGATCAGCAGAAAAAATATGCCAAATTGCCGAATAGACAACCCAAGTGACAAAAGCCCATGATTCCTTTGGATCCCAGGCCCAGAATCGTCCCCAAGACTGGTCAGCCCAAACGGCTCCGATGAAGATTCCGCCAATCGTAAAAAGAACGGTACCGTATGCAACGAGTCGTTCGCTTAGTCTTGAAACATATTCACATCGACCAGTCAAAAGAGCAAAACCATTAACGCTAGCCGCCAGTGCAAACATTGCATACGCAAGAAACGACAAAGAGATGTGAATGACCAACCAACCGCTTTTCAAACTGGGAACAAAATTTGCAGTTGTATTAGGAGAATACAAATAGTTCAGAAAAATCAAACAAAATCCACCTAAAAGCCACAAGAAGCTCCGCAAACATAGCAATTTTCGTGTAAAAAAATAAGTAAGAGATACGACCAGAAACAACACGAATGCTAGTGTTTCGTACTTGGTAACAACAGGAAAGGCATAAAACCAGGGTTCTGCCGTGGATGCAGCATAGCTAGACCAACGGTTGACAAGACCGACTAGCCAAACGCCACTCGCGCACAAAAAACAAAGCAAGACAGTCCGTACCCCAAAGACAGTTCGACAACTGCACCGAAGAGTGATACAAAAATTGACGATCGCGCCGACAATTATCAACAAGCCGGCTATGTTTAAACATTGTTCATACAACATGTTTGCGAGCAGTGAATTTGCGAATAGAAAAGCAGATTAAACCCAAGGAAGCCAAAACCATACCGAGGTATGAAAAGGAACGGGCAGGCTTATTTGTAACAGAGAACACTGAGTACTCAATGTCTCGATGATCAATCACTCGAACCTTTATGTCGTCAATAACTGATTGGCCATCCTTTTGCCAGACCCATTTTTTCGTGAATTTATTATCTTTCGACAAATACTCAAACAAGTAAGCTGGATTAATCATTATTTCTGTTTGCTTTACATAAAGCGAATGATCTTCCTGATTCTTAAAAAGTGCTGGAGAGAAATTTGAAATTTGGATATATAAACCATTTGGAAGTTGCACTTTTTTCTCAAGTTGCATAAAGATATTATGTCGTTGACCATTGATCTCTATTTCTACTTCGACTGGAGAATTTTCAACGCTATCAATGCCAGCATCATACTGATAGATGTTCCATCCACTAAAGAAAGCCGGATTATTGACTGAGATTTTCATTGCGACTCCAGCCTTATCTTCAGGAGAATTTATAACTATGTCGGATACATAGTTATCTACATTAGTATTACCATTTTTAGTTTCAATATAAAAGTTTTTTAATTCGATTGAAAATGGAAGATCAATGATTTTTTCATCCGACGCAAATGCTTTGGAAACTTGCATCCCCTCTTTTACGTATAAAAAAAGATTCTTACCAAAATAGAAGTTGAAAATTTCGCTTGCAACGAGAGTAAGCAAACCGAAATGGAGCAACACCAGAAACAAAATATCAATTTTCTTTTTGGCTTTCTGTCTGGTAATTAAAAAAATCGAGCTCAGCAATGAAATTAAAATGAGAAAACAACTGAAAGCGAAATAAAGATTTGAGGAAAGAGCTTCAGGTGATGGGCTGAAATTGACGGTAGCAACCGACAAAAAAAGCACACCGGCACCAAGAAAGGCAGATATCAGTGTTATCAATGTCATAAGGTCTTGCTCAATTTGCTGCTCCAGAGCTCTGCATTCAGTGTCGAGAGAATTGAAGCGTCCATCATCCTTTAAAAGATGGCAAGAGAATAACGCAGTGCGTTGCGGCCTTCCTCAGTTTCTGAAAATGTCCATTGTTTTGAGTTGAAATTGGCACATTAGCGGCAAGCCAATTTCGAGTAGATTAGCCTCTATAGTTGCAATGCTAGGAATGAACTTTGAACTATGAGACGAGCTAAATTAGGTGTACCACTGAACGTTGTGCTGGACAAGGAACTAGGGACCTACAGTCTCCAGGATCAGGTTTTTTACCAGATCAAGCAACTCATCCTCGATAAAAGGTTGCATGCAGGAGACATGTTGCCGCCTTCTAGGCTTCTGTCACAGCAACTTAAGGTCTCCCGTGGAACGATCAGTTCCGTCTACAAGATGCTTGCACAAGAAGGGCTGGTTAGCTCCCGAATTGGAAAGGGGACTACAGTTTGCCAACTGTCACATCAGCAAGTGCCTGAAGACTTTGAAATCCACACCATTTGTGCCCCCTCCAACAACACAAATCAGACGCCTTTGGTGGCTGACACAACTTATTTTGTTCAGCAAAAAATCCCCTTTGCACTCAACAGTCCCGACTATGAAACAGTTCCCGGGAAAAAATGGATGCAGCTTGTGAGTCGCCACTCTAGAAGCCCCTGGATGAACAATGGGTATTCCAATCCTCACGGGTATGAACCTTTTCGACGGGCAATTTCCGAGTTTGTTAGAAAGCGCCGCGGCATCAATTGCTCACCGGAGCAAGTGATTGCGGTTACGAATGTTCAACAAGGGCTATCTCTTTGCGCTCAAGTACTGTTCAATCAAGACGATGTTTTTCTGGCTGAAAATCCAGGATACGACTTGCATCGTGATGCTCTGCGATTTTTTGGTTTAGATGTTAAGCCCTTCCCTATTCGAAATGAGCTGATAGACGCTTCCCAGATCAAAGATTTGTACCCAACAGCAAAGGGAATCCTCATAACACCTTCAAATCAATATCCCCTTTGCCGAATAATGGATATGAGCCAAAGAACTGCCCTACTCGACTGGGCCGTTCGTAACAATGCTTGGATCCTTGAAGATGACATCGACTGTGAATTTGTGTACCAAGGTGCTCAAATCCCCGCAGTTGCCGGACTCACCAAGGATGCTCCGGTTATTTATCTTGGTTCTTTCGTCAATACAGTTTATCCTGGAATTGTTGTCGGATATATTATCGTTCCAAAAGCATTAATTCATAACTTCGTATTAGCAAAGCTATTCAATGATCGACTTGTTTCCGAGGTTCATGCAGCAATATTCACAGACTACATTGAGCAAGGTTTTTTTGATTCTCATCTGAGAAAACTAAACTGCCTTTACCAGCACAGAAAACAAGTTCTTTTTGAAGAAGTGCAGAACAAGCTTAAAGAATACGGTAATTTAATTCAGTGTAACCATGGTACACATGCAACATTTATTTTCTACAATCAGATAAATGATGTTGAATTTGTTAACTTCTTAAGAAATAACTATAAACTTGAGGCCAGACCTTTATCGACGACATATTTCGATGGAAAGCCAGTAAGTGGCCTTATCTTAGGCTTTACTGGATTTGCTGACGAGAAAATAAGAAAAGGAATAACCACTCTGCGAAATGCATTTTCCTTTTGGAATGAACACAAAACCATGTGAAACGCTAGTTTCAGATGCTTCAGCGCTAATGAAATAATACTTCTGTATTCCACAATACTAACTCTTATGCTCTACTCTATGCGTATTTAGCTGAACCACAGGCATTCTTCTTGCCTTGCCTGAGGTCAACTTTGAATAACGCAACGGCATCTATCACTCTATCGCCAGAGGGCTTCATGCCTTCCTTGACCATAACCACAACAGAAAAACAATTGCCGCCTGTGTGTCGCAATATAAAAGCTAAATACCTATATTCGCTCTCCCTCCCCACCCATTCCGTGAAATCCTAAATTGTCCAGAAACTTGGCCTCAAATTGGATCAATTGACCAGCATTTTGGCTTGAAATTGGCTTAGTCTTTTTAAGCAAGAGCGGCTCTAATTGGAATCGGAATCTTCGATCACAATAAGAGAAAGGAGAATCGTATGTTCCGCAAACTGTTTCTAGTGACTGCGCTTGCTCTTGTCGCTTCCTCCTCGGCACATGCACTGGGGACGGGACGAGCAGCAGGGACTCCTGTCACCCCTCCCAAAAACCCGATTGCGAATCCGGCCCAATGTCTTAGCTGCCACACCACGATCAACAAACTTCACACCCGTGGCGCTCATAAAGACGTGAATTGCGGTTCCTGCCACGATGTCACGGCTGAGCACAGCAAGTCGCCATCGGCTAAAAATAGACCTGTTACGCATTTTGAATACGAGGCATGCAGCCAGTGTCATCAGGAAGAGCACAAGGATCTTATGGATCCGAAGTACCACTACACCTGGGCACAAAAAAAGAGCGAAGACACTTCATACAAATTCATGAGGGATAACGACAACGAATATCCTAATGAACTTCAATCGAGTCTGCCCCGTTTCCACTCAGGCATCCTGATTGACGTGGCTACCGTTCGTTCCGACGGACGTTTCCAATACAAGAATCCTGATGATCAGTTCAAACCGCAATCCAAGCTCTGGGATATTGTCAAAGATACACGTCCCGAAGACGGAGATGACATGAAGTCAGGCGATGTGACGTCGCTAACTTGGCGCCCGCATAAGGGGCGTGGCCTTATGACCGTGTCCTACTGCTTACGCTGCAAATCCGCCGATTACATGATGGACGTTGCCTATGCGGGCGCGGATGTCCCCGGAGCAACTTTCAAGCGAGACAGCAAGCCGATTCCGATTCTTAAGAAAGTCAATAACAGTTTCAATTGCGTCTATTGCCACGATCCGCATTCTGCAGAGCCGCGTATTATCCACGATCCGCTCATTGCGACAATGACAGATCCAACCTTGAAGGACAATCCTTACCAGAGAAATGTCGGCAAGCCTGGCATGACTCCCATTGAAGTAATCGATATGGGTGTGCGCGGCTTCACACGCAAGATTGGCATCCTCAAAAAGTATGACTCCAACTACATGTGCGGACAATGCCATATGTCAGCCAACCAGTCGCTCACGCTCAAGGATCGCACGACCGGAAAGGGTGTCACCGGCGGCAAACCCATCAGCGGACTTAGCTCCAAGAACATGAACATGTTTGCCTACGGAACCTCGTTCTCTCGAGATCCATTGACAATGTTTAATGTCTATCGGGAAAAGAATCTTTACAACTCGATTGATAAAGAAACTGGTGTCATGGTTGGTGGTTCAACAACGCATCCGCAGGTCGAAATGATTACGCAAAGTGTGCACGGTCAAAACGGCGTGGGATGCACGGATTGCCACTTCGCGAAGAAAGCGTCTGGAAAACTGGAACACCAACCCAGTCTTCCGCTGATGAAGGTTCAGAATACCTGCATGCGATCAGATTGCCACGGGCCTGGCACCAAGAGCAACTGGCAGACTCCTTCACAGGCCTTCTACGCAATCAATACCATCCAGCAAAAATTCCGTATCCGCAAGGATAAGTGGGAATGGGCTGGCCGCGATGCCCGAGATCTGCTCATCAAGGCTAAGAATGGTGAAGTAAAGATCCCAGAACCTCAGTACACAAAGCTTAAAGATGCTTATGAAAAGCACCTGATCGGCCGCGATTTCTATTGGAGTGATTACTCCAAGAGCATGCACGACCCGTCTGGTTTTGAAAAGGTTTCTTCTCAGATCATTAATGAACTGAAAGCCACTACTGCAGATGCCCAAAAGGCAGTGCAAAAAAAATAGCGGTCTAACATTGAAGTAACCGTAAACAGGAGACACCTCCGTTGAGCTTGATTAACTGGGGGTGTCTTTTTTTCCTTGCTTGTTCGCAGTCAATCAGTATTTTGATGCCTTAGGTTTGATGCGGGTGCGAGATGACCCTCGCATCCAAAATGGCGTTGTACCGCAGCATGCCTTCCGTGTCGTCTTTAGCCGGGGAGGGAGGCAGTCCCATGACTTTTGCGATTTGGGAAGAGGAAATCTTTGCAGAAATGCTGAAGGGGCGCAACTTGTTGTAGAAACGGCAGCGCCGATCATTAAACGGGCTTTATACGAAACTCCTGGAAAAGATTGCCTAAGCGCTCTTCTTTTTGGTTGTTGTGGCCGAAGAGGATTCGAGCCGAATTTTGTTAATGCCTTTGCAAAAGGCTCGATAGAGATGAATCCAGGATTTAACGCTGCGATCGCTGTTTTCAGGCGTCATCACGCCGTTGATCGCAAGCGTGTCAGTCCAGGCAACCAGTGTATCGAGCATTTGGGTGAGGTTGAGGAACCGAAGGGAAAAGGACGTACGAACAGGTACCGTAAAGGTACGAGTGTGGTCATAAACGAGTTTGCGGTTTTCTTCCGGTACCTGCAATTCAATCAGGTTCTGCAATTCGGAGACCGTTAAGGACAAGCTTGAAGAAAATTTCTCAAACAGAGCGTGGAGAGCCTTTTCAGCTTTGCGAGCGTCAGCAGCACGGTACTGATTGCGCGCGATACCGGTGGCGGCGTACAAGGAGTAGTCCACCCGGATATAGACGTGTTCAAAGGCCTGCTGTACCTGATTGGTGTGGATCACGATTGTTTTGGGCAAGACAGGCTTTGAGTAGTCAGCGGTAACTTTGCGCTGTTGAGGTTCGATGTCTGGAATCGCATCGTGGGCAAAGTTTTCAGAGTGAGAGCGCAGTTTAGTATGTCGTGCTGAACTCTTTGATTTTTGGGGTTGAGAATCCGGCATATATAGCTCCAGGTAGTTGAATTTTTTTGAGGGTACCTGGCACGGTGACTGCAGATAGGTCAGGAATCCGCCAAAAGTGGCTGTTTTTGGAACAATCTGTAGGGGCGTAACCGATTACAGTACGAAAGAACCAATGCAGCTTGCTGCCGTGCTCTCCGATGGACACGTAAAAGCGATCGGGCAGTCCTCCGTGATGACTGTGACGCGGGTCGTGCGCTGAACGACAAACAAAAACAGCTTTTGCCGAAGCAGTGGCAGTACAGACTGCTTCAACAATTAACCCGAATCCGGGAGTTCATTCCCGGCTGACGGACGTGGGCTCCCTTTTTTTAGGAGCTCAAACGATGCATGAAGATGCACTTTCACCGGAATTCAAGTATTTCGGATCTGACGTCTTTTCGAACGTCTACGACGGCGAAAAGAAAATTGAAATGCCGAAGTCGCTTCAGATTCTCGGCTTTTCCGACGACAAAGATCCTGGCGTGCCCAAAGCCCACGAGAACTACGTTTTCAGGCGAGAGGTACTCAGGGATCTTCTTGGGTTTCTTCGCAAGCCCAACAGTGATGCGCTTTTCATCACAGGCCCCACAGGAAGCGGGAAGACCAGTGCGGTTCTCGAGACTTGTGCTCGACTTAACTGGCCGGTTCAATCGCTCACCCTGAGCAGCCGGTTCGAATTCGCGCAACTCACCGGGCACTTCGTCTTTGCTGCATCCGCAGTCGGTGAAGCGCCTCAGATGAGGTTCCAATACGGTCCTCTTGCTGTCGCGATGAAGTACGGTCACGTACTTGTCCTTAACGAGGTTGATCTGGCAGATGCCGGTGAACTCGCAGGACTCAACGATGTCCTTGAAGGCCGGCCACTTGTACTTGCCGAAAACGCAGGAGAGATCATTCATCCGCATCCGATGTTCCGTGTCATATGCACGGCCAACTCATCTGGTGCTGGCGACAACTCCGGGCGTTACGTCGGCGTACAGCAACAAAACCTGGCATTCATGGACCGCTTCCGCTTTCTGGAAGTGCCGTACCAGGATGCCAAGGTCGAAGAAGAGTTGCTGACGCAGTTGGCTCCGGCCATGAAGCCCGTCTTGGGCGGCATGGTGCAGCTGGCTAACGAGGTCCGCAAGCTTTTTACCGAAGGCAGGCTATCCGTGACGCTTTCCACGCGCACTTTGGTGCGTTGGGTTCAAATCGCGCAGGACTTTCGCAACAGCCCCAACTCTCTGGAGTACGGACTGCAGCGAGCGCTTCTGATGCGAGCAGAGCCCGAGGAAAGCCAGGCCATCGTGGGGCTTTGCCGCACAGTTTTTGGCGACGCCTGGTCTTCGGCCACTGAAAAGTAGCCATTACTTTTATCCGCACCCGTCATAGGGAAACACACTTCCCTATGGGGGACGAGTGTTTTCTTGTGGCGGTTTTTTTTGAAACGAACTACATAGGAAACATTCATCATGGAAAATCGCGACACCTCTGCAGCAAAGGCTCAGACCCAAGGATTGATTGCTCGTTTGGCAGGCAAATTCGGCGTTGAACCGAATAGGCTTTTGAAGTGCCTGACCACTCAGGTCTTCAAGCAGGCAGACGGCAGGCAGCCAAGCAACGAAGAGCTCATGGTTCTTCTCTTGGTCTGTGAAAACTTCGGACTTAACCCCTTTAACCGCGAGATCTACGCGTTTCGCGGCAAGAGCGGCGACATTGTTCCGGTTGTCAGTCTTGATGGTTGGGCAAAGATTGTCCGAGGCCAGAAGGACTTCAACGGCGTGACATTCGCTTTTTCGAACAATACGGTCAAAGTTCCCGGGTGCGCTCAGGAACTTCCCGAATTTGTCGAATGCGCCATGCGGCTCAAAGGCGTTGACGAACCGATCGTGATCCAAGAGTTCATGGGCGAGTGCTTCAACGACAAGAGCCCTGTTTGGCGTAAGTGGCCAAGAAGGATGCTTCGAACCCGAGCATTCATCCAGTGTGCTCGTTTGGCTTTCAGTCTGACGGGTCTCTACGACGAAGGCGAAGACTTTGCCGAAGATCTCTCCGGCATGGTTGCCACGGGAGCAGAGCCGTCTCAGGCGCAACAGCCGGCCATTGCTCAAACGAGCGTGCCAAAACTTGCTCTTGAACGCGAAAAGCTCGACGAGATGCTTGGAAAGCTCATGGTGTTTGCGCAAAACCAGCCCAACGGATGGGAACGCGCAGCCAAATGGGTGGAAGCCAAGCTCACGGGCGAAGACAAGCTTTATGCGCAGGAAAAACTGCGTGTTGAGCGTGCGACTTTGGAAGCTTCCGAAGTACTTCCTCCTGTTGAGGAAGTGAATGCGGAAGTCGTTTCAGAGGAGGCCGATCATGCGTTTGCTTGATCTTGAGCAGCGCAGCGAGGCTTGGCTTGCTTGGCGACAAGCCGGCATCACGGCTACGGAAAGTTCTGTCATCTTGGGACTCAATCCGTACATGACGCCGTGGCGTCTATGGTGCGAGAAGGTCGGCAGGACACAACCGGCAGATCTTTCAGCTAATCCGTTGGTGCGCTTTGGAATCGAACACGAAGACGAAGTGCGCCAACTCTTTGAGCTCAAGCACCTTGACGTGGTCATGCCTGCCTGCGGCGAGTTCGATGAGGATCCGATCTTTCGGGCTTCCTTTGACGGACTCACTTCGGCCATGAAACCCGTGGAGATCAAATGCCCAAGCGAGACGACCATTTTGGACGTCAAGCAAAGGGGATTGGAAAGCGACGCTTGCCGTTTGTACCGCATACAAGTTCAGCACCAGCTGATGGTAAGTGGAGCGCAGCACGGCTGGCTCGTGTTCTTTGATCGCACGGAAAGCGAGCTCATCGAGTTCGTGATCGAGCGTGACGAGGATTTGATTGCTGAAATCCGCAGCAAAGGACGCGAGTTCTTTGATCGATTTGTAGCCAAGCGAAAGGAACCTCCGAAGGATCCGACCCGTGATATCTACGTGCCCAAAGGTGACGTGGATATTGTCCGCTGGAACCAGTTTGCCGCCGATTACGCGGCAGCGCAGAAGGGCACGGACGCTTTGCAGCAACAGATCGACGAGTACACCGTCATCAAGAACCGTTGCAGGGATGAGCTCACAGAGATGATGGGCGAATTTCTGCACGCGGACTTTGCTGGCATTGCGATCACCAAGCGCGCTTTGCGCGGTACGGTGAACTACAAGGATTTTTTGCAGGCAAAAGGCATTGCCGAAAGCGAGCTGGAAGCTTTTCGAGGGAAAGGTTCAGAGAGTTGGTTGGTGCGGGTGACGCACGAAAATCTTCCGAAGGACTTTCAAGACGAAGAGCTCGAGGCGATTCTCATGCAGGCTCAGCCAACAGAAGATCTGTGGTTCTGACACGAGATTTAGTTCCCAAAGGGGATGTGAAGACATTCAATCCCCATTTGGGGAGAAGTGTATTTCCACATTCCCACATATCAACATTTGTCGGAGTAAGGAAATGACACATCATCAAAACACAAACGACATGGCCTTGATCAGACAGATTGTGGTCGTGGTGCCGCGCTTTACACAGTGGACCGGAACCCGCGCGATGCACGAAGGTGATTACACCATCGGCACGGGCGGGCAGTTGCCACCCAAAGAAGTAACTAAGTCTCTGGGCTTGAAGGTGATCATAGATACGCAGGAGTTGCGTGTGTTTGACCGCATCAAGCACAAGGCCGAGGTGCTTCTGGAAGGCTGCGGCGTGAAGTATCTCTCAGGATGGGCGATTCCGGAGGATAAGGCCGACGAGGTGTTCAAAGCTTTGGACGCATTAGTTGAGCAGTATTCGATGGAAAAAGCCGACTTCTTGAGTCGATACGATGCCTTGGTGAAGGATTGGGCAGATAAAAACCCATCTTTTTCCAAGGAGATCATGGAAGGCAAGCTTGACGTGAATGCTGTTTCCGAGCGCATCAATGCCGGATACGAGACGTTCCGTCTGCAGCCTGTTTCTGCGGAAAAAGCGGTTGCTCTGGCAAAAAGTATCGGAGGTTTGGCTTCCGAACTCATCGCCAGCGTCACGCGCTCGGCAAGGATCTTTTTCAAGGAGAGCTTTCTTGGGAAGACCCGTGCCAGCCGCAAGACGGTGAATGCCGTTTTGAAGATCCGGCAGAAACTGCAGGGCCTGGCTTTCTTAAGTTCAAGCATCCTGCCGGTGATCGCCTTCATTGACAAGGTTGTCAACGAGATGCCCGCTGAAGGGTATTTCTCGGGGGAGCCTTTCTGGAAGCTCGCCGCTCTGGTGAAAACCTTGGGTGACGCAACGCTTCTGGAAGAAATCATGGCCGATCCGGCGTATGCCGCAGCAGCATTCCCGATGCAGGAGACGGAAGGCGCTAGTGCCCAAGAGGCATTAGATCTTGACGTGCCGCAAGAGGACGCTACCTCGCACTTGCTGATTAAAGATTCAAGCGAAAGCTTGGCTCCGTCACAACAGGAGAGCCCCTCCGAAAGCCCTGATTTACAGGGCTTCGTGAAGGGGGATGAAAATCAAAAAGATCTCTTCAAGGAACTTGAGGAGTTTTTTGAAACGCCTGTTGGGCAAGGAAAGTTGTCGTCAGAAAATCCGACGACAACTGAAGAAAAAGGAGATCTCGTGGGCAACAACGACGAGAAGGCGTCGATTTCTCAAGTGGCTGTTTCGCACGAGTGCTCAGAGCCCGTTGTTCCCGTCACGGTTCCGGCCGTCGATGTGGGCGAAGGGTTGTACTTCTGACCTGACACGCCTTTTCCTTGGTTTGTCATCTTTCCCCGCAAGGGCATCTTCATTGCCCTGCGGGGGAGGGAGTGTGCCTTTGCGGGATTTCTTTTTGGAGAATCCCATGAAAGCACATCTATCAAACCGTTCGCGCTCGGTGTTTGAGCAAAGCCTTCCCATTGTGGCGGCTGCGCTCGGACGCCTGTGCGGCGTAGCAATCGAGTTCGGCGGTCAGATTCCGGCTACTGATGGCAAGACGATCTACATGCCGATGCCAGAGACAATGACAGAAGAGGACGAACTAAAAGTTCTTGGAATTCTTTGTCACGAAGCCGGGCATGTACGTCTGACGGACTTCGGCAACGTGGGTCAAAAGCTCACTCATCTGGAGCGGGCGATTGACAACGCGCTTGAAGACTGTCGCATTGAAAAGGCGATGAGCCGCCTTTATCCCGGAGCAGAAAGCCTTTTTGAGAGGGCGCATGCCTGCAAAGTGCAGGAATTGGTCAGCTGGGAAACGTTTGACGAGCAAACGCTTGTCCCGCTTTTTCTGTTGGCCATATCCGAAGAAAGGCTTCTTTATCGCAAGTGGTTAACGCCGCTGACGACTAAGCTCTCTGAGCACATGCAACAAGCTTTCGGCAAGGAGGTACCTGCAAAACTCGAGGCTCTGGCACTTGAGGTCAGGGATGCAAAAAGCACGCAGGATGTCGTTGCGATTCGAAAGCGGATCATGCGACTTTTGAAGCGTGAAGCAGCCCGGCAGGAGTCTTCTGCAGAAGCGCCAGCTTCCGATAAGGACGCCTCGTCGGAAAACGGCAAGACAGAACGACCGTCTGATTCGTCCAACGGGGCAAACGAGAGTTCTGACACTGCGTTGGAGCGACTCTTGAGACCCACGTTGAAACCGGTGGTCAATCCGCTGGATATCTCAGGCAACTTCAAACGGCTTCAGGCCGATGAAAGTGTTCCGGGGTTGAAGGTTGACTTGACCGGACGTATCCGTCCGCTACCGGCAAAAGAGGATGTTGGCCTTGAGCGCCTAGCGCGTGCCCGAAAAGACTCTGTGGCGCTGAGACTGGCTCTGCGGGGACTCGTACAAGCCAAGGCTAGATGCGCGAAATGCATCACGGATCGCGGCCGACGGTTCAGCACGACGCATCTGTGTCGGCTTGTGGTGTCCGATGCGCGGGTCTTTGAGCAACGCACGGAACGTCAGGCACCCAATTCGGCCGTACATGTGCTTTTGGACATGAGCGGCAGCATGGGAATGGCCGGAGGCGATCTTGCGGTTCGAGCGAGCCTCGGACTTGTTCTGGGGTTGGAATCGATTCGTGGGGTCAACCCGGCACTGAGCGTATTTCCGGGCGCAGCCTGCGGGCACGCCCAACAGGCGATCTGCACGGTACTCAAGCACGGTGAACGCCTTACCCAGGTGACACCGGGACAAATCGGCGCCATTTCCAGTTGGGGCGGCACGCCGCTTCAACAGGCTCTGCAGGCGGCGGGCTTTGCGCTTGCCGCTTGTCGGGAAGCCAAGAAGGCGCTCATTCTGATCACAGATGGGCGAGTGAGCGTACAGGCAACGGCGCCGCTCATCGAAGACTTGAAACGGGTCGGTATTTGTGTGTTCGGAATTCAAATCGGTGACATCAACGACCTCAATGGGCTGCCGATTGATTCCGCGCATATTTCCAATGTCGGCGAGTTGCAGCAAGTGCTTTTTGGCTTTGCCAAGAAGCTCCTCCTGTGAAGGAGGACTCACTTTCATCAACCCGAAGGGGACTTTGCTTCCCTTCGGGGAAGGAGGGTTCCCTCAACTGTGTAAATGCACAGATCAACAAATCAACAGGAGGAAGGTATGACTTACCGATTGGATGTCTCTGTCGTTCGAGAAGCGGCAAGAGGCCACTGGGATGCGATTTTCTGTGCGCTGGCACCGATGCTCAAAGCAGCGATGCAACAGCCTGGAAAACACGTCCCGTGTCCTGTGCATGGAGGAAAGGACGGCTTTCGCCTTTTCCCTGACTATGCAGAGGCAGGTTCCTGTGTCTGCAATACATGCGGCTCATTTCGTGATGGGTTTGAAACGCTTGAGTGGCTGCACGGATGGGGCTTTGCCGAAACGCTCAAGCGAGTGGCTTGGGTGCTTGGACTACAACCTCGACAAGGGGAAGAAGTCGTTGCACGCGAGACGCTTAATCGCAGCTATCGCGGCCACATCCTGTCTATGGGGACGCCGTCAGTTCGGCAGCCGCGAGCGTTTGAAGGATTTCTCGTCGAGATTGACGACGAGATCTCCAACTGCGTTCGCAAGCTCGGTACCCGCTCGCTCAAGCGGACGCTCGCTGAAGCCGGCGTCAAACCGCATGAGCGAGTGGAGATCGTGCTTGCTGCGCGAGAACGTGTACGCCGAGCCAACGGTTTTTCTTGTACTCGGTACGTCTGGTGCGTGAAGCGCTTGATGTCGAAAGCACAGGAACAGCTTTTTTCGGCAGAAAAAGCACAGCTCAACGGACAGTTGGCCGGTGCCATTCGCTCTCGGTGGCTGAATGCTCTGCGGTTTGATGCGTCAGACCCAGAACAGAAACCGTTGCAGCTGTACCTGAAACGACGAGCCATCGCTGATGTTGACGAATCGTTTTTGAAAGATCTTCGCTTTGAACGAAGGTTTTTCGACTGCGAAAGTCGGCAGTGGCTTCCGGCAATGCTGGCCGCCGTGCGCGACCTCTCCGGGCAACTGGTGACAGTCCATCGCACGCTGCTTACTGGCGACGGACACAAGGCTGACGTCAACGTTCCGAAGCGTCTCATGCGCTTACCTGACGACAGAACCATCAACGGATGTGCGATTCGTTTTGGTGAACTGCATGACGTGTTGGCTCTAGCAGAAGGCATAGAGACGGCGCTCTCAGTTGTGGTCGCCACCGGGCTTCCGTGCTGGGCGTGCATCTCTGCGCATGGACTGGAAGTCGTGGAGATTCCGGACAGCGTGCGAGAGGTCATGATCTTTGCAGACAAAGACCGCTCGCAAACAGGGATACGCGCGGCGCTCTCGCTTCAGGCACGTCTAACCGCACAGGGAATCGCCGTTCGGATCGTGACGATTCAAAAGGAGATTCCCGAAACCTCAAAAGGCATTGATTTCAATGATTTGCTTTGCCGACGAGGCAAAACAGGAATTGTTGCGATGCTTACTTAACTTATGCACTCTTCCGAATTTTTGATGTTCGGAGGAGTGCTTTCCACATAAGCCCAGACAAAGGTCGCTTTTACCACCTTTATGCTTTAGGCTCTGATTTGGCGTTTTCTTTCCTTTTTGTCAATCTTTACGAAGTCGAGTTGAGTTGAATCAACAATCTCAATCACCGTGACGTCTGTGGGTTCTTGCAGAGCGAGATAGACGTAATGAGGTCCCTCAGCGATGCGATTTTCCCGTCTGGTTGAAGTTTCTCTGAGCTTCCGTGTCCGTTGATGTCATGCCCGTAAGTTTTGTGGTCTAATACGGCCGTGTCCCTAGCAATCATCAGGCCGTTGTTTCCCTTTTCAAGCACACGCCGGCAGGACATCATCAAAACGAGTCAGGCGCGATCGAGATCGTGGCTAATGAGTCTACAGTGATAGGATGAGATAACGATTGCGGTCGGGCTGGACGGATGATCTATCTGACAGATCCAGAATATCAGCAGGTGTGCTCTTCTTATTGATGGCATCAGATCTGGCGTTACGACAAATCAATAACGGTTACAAGATTATTGGCAACATGAATACATCATCTCGGAACCTCGGAGTGGATTCTTTTTCTGATCAGAATGCCTTTTTCAATGATCCAATCCTCAATTCTCCATATGAGTTGCCAACTCGACACTGGGAACTCATAGATGGTCAGCCTACTCAGAAAATTCTGCTATCCCGACGACCTTCAGATTTCATTACGCCAATTCCCAAAGTTCGATTTAAGACCCAAGAAGTCGGGTCAGTACAACGTCTTTTAGACCTTGACGATACTGACAGGCTAGGATCTGTTGATCAGCAATACACAAAAGATTTGATCAATGAGCTAAGACACTTCGTTGCAGAATGGCGCCGAAAACCCAAGAATCAATGGCGCGTGACACCTGAGACCGCTCGCCTACTTGAATATTGGCGCAATCATAAGTTCGAAGGCATACGCCCCTTCTTTTGCCAGGTTGAGGCAGTTGAAGTTGCGATTTGGCTGACCGAGGTTGCCCCACATATCCCTGAAGGGAAGAAGTTCATTGAGCACCTTGCTCGTATTAACGAAGACTTCAACGACGGGGTTCCGCGACTTGCACTTAAATTGGCTACCGGTGCAGGAAAGACAACCGTTATGGCAATGCTTATTGCCTGGCAGACAATCAATGCTGTCAAGTCTCCGAGGCGTCAGAAATTTACGAAAGGTTTTCTGATCGTTGCTCCCGGCATCACGATCCGTGATCGTTTACGCGTCCTTCAACCAAACGATCCGGATTCGTATTATGCAAATCGAGAACTTGTACCAATCGATCTTTTGCCGCAGCTACAGGAAGCACGAATTGTCATTACCAACTACCACGCCTTCATGCTACGAGAGAAAATTCAGCTCTCTGCAGGCACTCGGGCTGCACTAGAAGGAAGAAACGGCGAGGGTCTGTGCACGACAGAGTCGATTGGCGAAATGCTCCAGCGTGTTATTCCGAGCCTGATGGGTCTGGAAAGAATAGTGGTAATCAATGATGAGGCGCATCATTGTTATCGCGAAAAAAAGATCGATCCTTCGGAAGACTATCTCACAGGATTGACTGGTTCCGATAAAACGGAAGCCAAGAAGGATGCTGCAGAAAATCAGGAAGCTGCACGTGTCTGGATGACTGGACTTAAGGCAATCAAAGAACATTGGCAGGCCAAGAAAGGCACGATGCTTCGCGTCTTTGACCTGTCGGCTACTCCTTTCTTCCTTTCCGGTTCAGGATACGCACAGGGGTCCATGTTCCCTTGGACTATGAGCGATTTCTCTCTTATGGATGCTATTGAATGCGGCATTGTCAAACTGCCTAGAGTTCCTGTTGATGACAGCAGTCCGAAGGCGAATGAAGATGCGATTTCCTACCGCAATCTCTGGGAACATATTCGTAAGGATATGCCGAAGAAAAGCAGAGGAGCGGAGATCCTTGATCCTCGTAAGCTTCCTGCCTTGCTATGTTCCGCCTTGGACGCCCTCTATTCGCACTACAAGAAGATCTTTGATCAGTGGCTTGACGCCGGCATTAAAGTACCGCCGTGCTTCATCGTGGTCTGTAATAACACGCAGACCTCCAAGCTCGTCTATGACTACATCTGCGGCGGTGATGGCAAGTATGGTCATGGCAAATTTCCGCTATTTAGGAACTACGATGAAAACGGAGAGCCGTTATCTCGCCCAAGAACAATCCTGATCGACTCTGCGCAGCTTGAAAGCGGAGCTGCGCTCGATGACACTTTCAAGAAAGTCGCAGCTCATGAAATTGAGATTTTCAAACGTGAAACCTTGCAAAGAGGAGGAGCATTGGCAAATCAGCTTCGCAAAGGGAAAGAACTTGATGATGCATCTATCTTGCGCGAGGTAATGAATACCGTCGGTAAGAAAGATCGACTTGGAGAATCTGTGCGCTGCGTTGTGTCGGTATCTATGTTGGCCGAAGGTTGGGACGCCAATACCGTCACTCATGTTCTCGGATTACGAGCCTTTGGGACACAGCTTCTCTGCGAGCAAGTCGTAGGCCGAGCCTTAAGACGACAGTCTTACAACTTGAACGAAGAAGGAAAGTTTGAAGTCGAATATGCCGATGTGCTCGGAATTCCATTTGACTTCACTGCCAAACCTGTCGTTGTGTCTCCGAAGCCTCCGGTAGATGTAATCTCTGTTCACGCAATCAAACCTGACAGAGATGCGTCGGAAATCACTTTCCCACGAGTTACCGGATACCGTAAAGAACTGAAGAGAGACATCATCTCTGCTTTGTTTACCGAGGATTCTAGTTATACGCTAACGATGGAAGAAGTCGGTCCGAACATTACTAAGATGTCCGGAATTGTTGGCCTTGAAGAAGAGCTTTCGCCCAAAGAACTTCTGGAAAATATGCGCGACAATACGATCGCCATGCATCTAACTAGCTTCCTGCTCACGCATATCACTGAACCTGGCGAAACACCTCCGCTACACCTCTTTGGACAACTCAATACGATTGTCAAAGAATGGCTCGCCAAATATCTCTATTGCCAGTTAGGTACATATAAAGCGCAGGTGCTCTACCGTGTTATTGCAGAACAAGTGTGTGAGCGTATTAAGCGTGCCATTTACCGTTCGGCAGAGGAGTCCGAATCGCCCCTTAAGGCCATTGTTGATCCCTATAACCCAGTCGGGTCAACTCGCTCTGTAAATTTCACGACTTCCAAGAAACTGCGTTACGAGACATCCGAAAAATGCCATGTTAACTGGGCAATTCTCGACAGTGACTGGGAGGGCTCACTTTGCAAGGTGCTTGAGCAGCATCCTATGGTCAGGGCTTATATAAAAAACCAGGGATTGGGCTTCACAATACCTTACAGACATAAAGGTGAAGTGCGTACATACATCCCAGACTTCATAGCTCACGTCGATGACGGGCACGGTGAAGACGACCTACTCAACCTAGTAATCGAAGTTAAGGGATTTAGGGGTGAAGATGTAAAAGACAAGTCCGATACCATGAATACCTATTGGGTTCCTGGTGTTAATGCCCTCAAAGAATACGGTCGCTGGGCCTTTATAGAGTTACGAAGCGAAGCGAATATGCGGGAAGACTTTGAGAACGCTATTTCTCAGAATCTCCATGACCAGATCAATACTATTTCGTCGAATTAACCATGCCAAAACAAGTTGAATCCTATTCGCACTCTGAATCGAAGAGAAAAAATATCCCGACCGAACAGTTGCAGAACTTTGTTTCGGAAGATACGAAGCAGCCGATCAACATAGAATATCAAAGACGGAATCCAGATCTTGATCCTCAATTGATCTGGAAGGGAAAATATGCTGAAGGAGATGTTTTAAGCATAAGTACCAAACCTCTTTATATTCAAGAAAAAATTCATCCAAAAGCTCTTGTTGAAAATCTCCGCAAAAAAAGCATAGAGCTAACTGATGCTCCGTCACTGTTTGACGATACTTTCGGAATGTCTCCAGAAGTTGATCGTATGGATTTTTACAAACATGATCAAAACTGGACGAATCGAATGATTCTCGGAGATTCTCTTTATGTTATGGCAAGCCTTGCTAGTCGGGAAGGATTACGTGGAAAAGTTCAAACTATTTATTTAGATCCTCCTTATGGGATCAAATTTAATTCAAATTTCCAGTGGTCAACTACATCCAATAGTGTCGCAGATGGTAAACCTGGTCACATGACACGCGAACCAGAAATGGTAAAAGCGTATCGTGATACATGGCGCAATGGCATTCATTCATATTTAAGTTATATCAGAGATAGGCTTATTCTTGGACGGGATCTTTTGGCTGATTCTGGAAGTATCTTTGTTCAGATAAGCGACAAAAATGTGCACAGAATTAGATGCATCTTAGATGAAATATTCGGCGAAGATAATTTTGTCTCGCAAATCACTTATGCAACTACGTCTGGTTTCACTTCAAACGTTCTTTCTCGAGAAGGCGACTGCATTCTCTGGTATGCCAAAAACATAACAGAAATGAAATACAACCCTCTTTATATGAAGAGAAATGTATTGCAGGATGACACAAAATATTCCAATGTCGAATCTGACCTTGGAGTCCGTCCTATCTCTGATGTTGAAAGATTTAATCCAAATTTGTTGCCTCTAGGAAGTCGTGTCTACCGTGCAGGTGATTCTACATCACAAGGATCTTCTTCCAAACCTGAGCCTTTCGTCTTTCACGGTAAAACATTTAATCCTCCTCGAGGACGACATTGGACGGCCGGCACCCAAGGCCTAAAAAGGCTAGAAATGGCCAATAGATTGGTTATTACCGGGAATAGTCTCAGTATTAAACGATATGCTGATGACAATAGTTTGCAGAAATATACTTCACATTGGAGTGATACTTCCTCGGGATCAATGCCTTCAGGAAAAATCTATGTTGTCCAGACGTCTACTGCCGTAATAAGTCGTTGTATATTGATGACGACCGATCCTGGAGACTTAGTTCTAGATCCTACTTGCGGGTCTGGTACCACAGCTTATGTTGCAGAATATTGGGGGCGGCGTTGGATCACAATTGATACTTCACGCGTAGCTTTAGCGCTCGCCAGATCAAGATTAATGGCAAGTTCGTATCCATATTTTATTCTTAAAGATTCGAAACAGGGAATATTAACGAGTGCCAAAGAAAACAATGAATATGGCGGCTGTACAAAGACGTCAGGTCTTTTGAATCATGGCTTTGTTTATGAGAAAGTTCATCGAATAACAATTAAGGAGGGAATTACCGATAATCCCGAAATAGACATTATTTATGAAAAATACCAGCATCGTTTCGATGAAATTCTAGATAAAATCAATTCGTTAACAGGTAAAGAATATTTTCTTTGGGATCTCCCGGTTGAGCAAAACTCAAACTGTCAACTCCAGTCTCTAATCGATGAGATCAAAGTAATTCGAAGAGGATATATCAAGGAAATCAATGAATCCATCAGAAAGCATTCTTCTTTTGAATATCTATTAGATAAGCCTTACATAGATAAACAGGTTGTTCGAGTAACAGGTCCATTCACCGTTGAAAATTTGTCTCCTCATCGAGTCCTTGGCGTTGGTGCCGATGGAAGAACCATTGATCCTTTGAATATTGAACAAAACGGCGATATCAAAGAATTTGCTTCCATGATCATTGGGAATCTCAGAACCAACGGCATTCAGCAAAGCGACAAGAGCGGTAAGTTAGATTTCACCAGTCTTGAAGAGTTTCCAGGAGATTATCTTTGTGCTGAAGGTCGATATCTGGAAGGAGATCAGGAGCGTCGCGCTGGCGTTGTAATAGGCCCAGAATTCGGCACTTTGACGAAAGCAGACATCACGGCTGCCGCCCGCGAAGCTGATGATTGTGGCTTCAGCCTTCTGGTTGCCTGTGCATTTCATTTCGACGCCCAGTCGTCAGACGTTACCAAACTCGGCCATCTGCCCATTATGAAGGTCATGATGAATACAGACCTCATGATGGGGGATGCACTGAAAGGCAAGGGAAATCTTTTTGTAGCTTTTGGTGAGCCAGATATTGTTTTGGAAACCACTGAAGATGATCAGATAAGGGTTCGAGTGCGTGGCATAGACATCTTTTTCCCAAATACCGGCGAAGTCCGGTCTGACAACGAGGACGGTATCGCCTGCTGGTTTGTTGATACTGACTACGATCAGGAAAGCTTCTTCGTGCGGCAGGCTTACTTCTTAGGAGCAAAGAATCCTTACGAGGCGCTAAAGAAAACGCTTAAGGCTGATATTGACGAAGAAGTCTGGGAAACCTTACACAGCAGTGTTTCTAGAGCTTTCCCGAAACCGAAGAGCGGTTACGTTGCCGTAAAGGTCATCAATCACCTTGGTGACGAAGTAATGAAGGTGTTGAGAATCTAACGTACTAATTGTACGGGTGGGGACTCAGTTTGGTCCTCACCACTACGATATAGCAGCTTGCTCAGGCAATACTAGACACGATCAATGCCGAATCTGAGAGCATCGTGACTTTTGGTTCAAGTGGCGTAGGGGCGCACCACCCGAACCCCCGTCCTCGCCGCTGGAAGGCTCGGGGGAATGGCCTCCGCGGCATGTCGCCGCTACCTCTATTCTCCCCAGCCCAATCCTCGGTCTGTCAAGGGTTCCGGCATAAACGGCCTCCTCCCCGCTACCGCGGGTCTCTTCCATTTAATCCTCACTGTCCTTGACAGCCCTTGCGGGGTGGCTTTTCCCGTAGATTTAATCAAATAAACCCTGGTGGAATTCTGAGTGGCCTGTCGGTAAGGTAAGGCAACTACGATCACCGTTGCGGTACTTTTAAATGCCGTCTGACAGCGTGCTTCTCTCCACTCAGTTGCTGGGTATGGTGAGGTCGGGTAGAAAGCTGCCTAAGTATTCTTTATTGTTAAGTCAGAAGCTCTCGGGCAGCCATCTCGAGCCGGCTTCCATTGTTCGTTTTCTTCAATGGCGTAGTCCTTCGCAAGCTCCTGCATGATTCTGTCTACATTGTCCATGAACCGCGTATAGTATGTATGGCGATGCATAGGAGCTTTATTGTCGCTTTCGACCATTATGCGTTTTCAATGAAATAGGCTTGGAGTACAGGTATGCATAAATGGTGCGAATATCAATAGCAATTTTCAATCTATGAATTTTTATTTGATGAACTGTCTTTTTTCTTTGTTATATTAATCCATTTTGAAATTACATTTTTATACGATTCGTCATTGTTGAGATCAATATTGTTGGCCATTCTTCGTTGTGTTGAAAATTCTTTAAGCCATTTTGCAATCGTCACCTTCATAGAATTTCTCGAGACTCCGAATAGATGGAGTTTCTTAGAATCAATTTCTTTTACGATATGCTCGAGTGCTTCTTCTGTATTACGAAATCTTGGATTTTCGCTTGTTTTTTCTTGCTCAAGTAATTTTCCGGTTAGCATTAATAATATGATTGAGAGCAGATTGTATGTGGAAGGCTTAAATATTTTTAAAAAATCTTCATCACGTAATGATGAAATATGATCGCATAGAGTGTCTTCTTTTGTCGTATTGTTTGAGTTTTTATCATTTGAATTTTTTGCTCTGTTGTCGGGACTTGCAATTAAAGCGTTATTGATAATTTTCCCAGCTTCATTCTGCCAATCGTTTTTGGCTTTGGACAAAATTATGATCCATTTTCTAATTTCGTCAAGATTGGCAGAAGGAGTATAGTTTTTGTTCTTTCTAGGTGACTCTAGGTAGTTGATACCTAAACGCCATAGGACAATATAGAAAACTGCACAAAATTCAGCGAATGATAACAAAATGTCTGGTATATGATTAATAAATAAAGGTGTCTTGTTTAACGGTTGTCCTGTGGCGAATAATGCAATGGAAAATATAATGAATCCAAAAGCTATCGCAACCGCTGTGAAGAGATTGGTTAAGAATGCATACGATTTAAGATGATGGAAAAAACTATAAGAAAAAAATCTTTTAAAATACAGGGTAATGCAATTTGTACTTTTGCAGAACTCTATTTTTTCGGCTTCTTCAAGGTAGGAGCAAATCGGAAATTTCCAGCAGTTGTACTTTTCTTTTTCACTTAAATTGGCACAAGTACTACCAGCTAATTCTGCTTTATATCCAACAAGGCCGTCCGGGGTGATTTTGACTTGTTTGCGAAGTTTGATGCTCAGTTCAAAGGCATCAGGAGGTAGCTCAGAAAGTCTGCCAAGCCAGTTGTACCGAAGCTTGTCAGGATTGAGCGTATAAGCAGCAACAATGAAATCATCGAGAGAAACAGCGGGACCAACATCAAGAGGCTCTTGCGAAACTTGCATGGGGTGATTTTGTTTTTGCTCGGTACTCTGCTTGTCTTGCTGGCTCTGATTTGTGTCCTGTAAAGTGTCCTGTGTCATGATTATTCGTCTGGTTCTGAGGGTTTATGAGGTTTTTTGATCAATCCCGTAAAGTTGTCATGACAGATCGTTTGCTTGTGACAAGCAGTATCGGCCCCAGGCTTCCATAACTTCTCGACGTTCCTCCTCCAGTGTGGTTCTGTTGTATGCGCCGTTGTAGTCATCCTTAAGATGATGAGCCATACAAAGTTCAACAGCATCTGCGTCGAATTTCCTACGATTTTCCCCTGTGCTGGCCCAGGTCTTAAAACTAGCCCTTGCTGTGGCGTGCTGTGTGATCATGCAAGGGGTCCCGGTTTTTTGGCTTAAAACCGGATCAATCCAGCCAATGCCATCTCGCGCCAACTTTTCTTCATGTAGATGCTGAAGAACTGCACGCATGGCGTTGTCCGATAGTGCCAGCATGGTTCGAGGTGATGGGAATATGTACCCGGAGTCAGAGTACTTGGGTAATAGATTCAGAATTTTTATCGCTGCCGAGGACAAATAGACAATGTGATCGCCTCGACCTTTGGTCTTAAAGTTGGCTTCAGGTACGCGAAGGATTTGCTTTTCCAAGTCAACATCTGACCATCTGGCAAGTCTTGCCATTTTTGCGCGTAAAACCGTGATGATGCTAAAGGCTGTGAGCAAATAGCTCGATGTTTTCTTGCTCAGCAAGGCTTTTATGAGCAATGGAACCTCTTTGACGTCCGCGGCCGCGTAGTTTTGAGGCTTTTTGCGAGCGGTCTTCAACGGTTCGAGGTATACAGCTAGCACGCCTTTTGAGTCAGCCGGGTTATCGCCACTGCACCAGCCTCGTGCCAGGGCCCAGCGATAGAGCTGAAAGATGCTGCTACGGCAATTCTTGCCCGTGTCGGTCGTGGACTGCCAGATGGGAAGCAGCATTTGGTACACGTCTTTTGCTGTTAGCTTGGAAATCGGGATGTGACCAATGACGGGGTTGATGTGATTTTTAAAGTAGGCCCTTGCGACCGATTCGCCACGCTTATTGTTGTTCCAAAATCCGGATTGAGCGCGCTCACTGATAAAGAGTTCAGAACAGTAGGCGACGGTTCGTTGCTCTTCTTCCAAAGCGGCAGCTTCGACTTGTTGGGCCCGTTCTGCTTCTATAGCACGATTCCGACGATCCTCAATGGGATCAATTCCTTGCAGAAGACGTCTGCGCATCTCGTCGGCGGAATTTCTGGCATCTTTCAAAGTGATGGTTGATGCTGGTCCTACACTAATATGACAGCGCTTGCCGCTCGCATTTGTATAGCGCAGAACATACGATCGCCCCTTTGACTTGGGGTCAATGTACAAGTACAGCCCGATGACGCCTCCAACGGCGGTTAAACCAGGTTTACTGATGGCCTTGACTTCCTTGGCCGTGAGAAGGCGTGCGGCTCTTGGCATGATGCGCTCCGGTACGATGAGTTCGATCCACGTTTTGTTTCCTTATACCAAAACTTATACCATAAAAACGTGGATGTGTGCGGGCGTGGACGGATACGGACGGAAAGGTGAATGGTCGGAATGTCTTGCAAAACAAGGAAAAATAAAAAATCCGCGGATGTCTGAGTACATCGGCGGATTCCTTTTTGGTGGAGATGAGGGGGATCGAACCCCTGACCTCTGCATTGCGAACGCAGCGCTCTCCCAGCTGAGCTACACCCCCACTGATCAAATTTTTCAACCGCAAGCATACGCCTGCGAAAGAAGCATTATGCCCGAGGCGGACATTGAAAGCAAGAGCCTAAGGCACCTCGAACGGAGGTTCAAAGCACCATTTCTCAACGTTAGGCAACTGCTTTTTCAACAAATTCCTTGAACGGAGCAATGCTCTTGGGCTCAATGAGCGTGTCGACCGGTTGGCCGTCTTTCAGGACGACAAACACCGGAATATGACGCACGTCGAACTTCTCCTTAATGCCGGGGTTGTTGTCAAAGTCGCAGCTGGCAAACACCAACTTGTCGCTGTAATCCTTGGCAAATTGCATGAACAGAGGCTGGAGACGGCGGCAGTCGGGACACCACTGTGCGCCGATGGCAAGAAGCACAGGCTTTTGACTTTCAGCGACAACCGAGTCGAAGTTGGCGTCGGTTACCATCGTGATGTTGGGCATGGTCTGCATAGCGGTACGTTCCTTGGAAAAACTGAAGATGAGGGCAGTATATCCGACAAGTGCACTCAGGTATTTGTGAGTAAGCCGATTTTGTTTTGCCAAATGTACGCGACCTTTCAAGCTGTTGAAAACTCCGCAAAATCTTGCTGTGAGAACAAGTCCGAAACGGCGAGAAAAGCGCGGAAATCCTTATAATTCATCGGCTATGCGTAAAACCAAGAAACCCGCAATCGCCAGCGAATGGCGAGAAAACAAAGAGGCGCAGCAGCGCGCTGATCAGAAAGCAGCTCGGGAGCAGGCCAGGGTCGCTCGTGCCGAGGCGTTTGCTCGCTTTTCCGGAGCGGCCGGCTACCTCATGATTGCCGGTGGTTGGGTCGTGTGCATCGCGTTGGCCGTATTGTTCGGTCTTTCGCTCGCCACATATTCGCCGGCAGATCCCGGATTTTCCGTAACCGGCACTCAAAAGGCCGCCAACCTGTGCGGCATCGTCGGGGCCTGGGCGGCGGACTTTTCCTATTGGCTGGTTGGCCGGTCGGCCTGGTGGGTTGTGGCGGTGCTCGCTTTTTCCGGCGTGCAGATGGTGCGGGCGTTGTGGGCTCGCGCCAATACTGTGCAGTACAGCCTTCGTCCTTGGTCCGCAAGCGTCGGTTTTGTCATTCTTATGAGCGCCTCTGTCGGATTGGAGACGCTGCAGTTCGGTTACGCGGGCGTGACGTTGCCGTTGGGGGCGGGCGGTCTTTACGGTCAATTTGTGGCGAGCCAAGTGACGCCATTTTTCGGAATCTGGGGCTCGACCTTCCTCTTTATGCTGCTAACGGCCGTCGGTCTGTCATTTGTTTTTGGCTTTTCTTGGTTTGATCTGGCCGAAAAACTCGGTCTGATTTTCGAAACGATCGTGAAATTCATCACTACGCCGCGTCGTAAGGAAAAGCCGCAGACTGTCTCTGAACAAGACGAAGCGACCGAAGAAACGACGGAAGAAAAAGTCGAGGCTGATCTTTCTGCTCCTGCCGAAGTAAAGGATGTTGTCAAGCGCCCCTCTGCGGCTACAACACGAAGCAAGCGTGCCAAGGCTGCCGCCGCGACTTCGTCTGAAGGCGTCAAGGGTCCTGATCTGGAGATCCTGATCGATCCGCCTTCTGATCAACGCGGTATCAGCGAAGAGACGGTAGAAAAGATCAGCCGCCTCATCGAAACCAAACTCAAGACATATCGCATTGACGCAACCGTCGTGGGAGCGCAGGCCGGTCCTGTCATCACGCAGTATTGGCTTGAACTCGCGCCCGGCGTCAAGGGCAGCCGCGTTGATGACATTCGCCGAGATCTCACACGTTCGCTATCAGTGGACTCGGTGCGCGTGGTGCCCGTGATTCCCGGTAAGCCCTACATGGGCCTGGAAATTCCAAACGGCAGCAAACAACGCTTGGCGGTCTATCTCAAGGAAATCATCGGTAGCCCTGACTTTACCGAAAGCAAATCGGCGCTGTCGCTTGCTCTGGGCAAGGATATTGCGGGCAAGCCCGTGGTGGTCGACTTGGCCAAGATGCCGCATTTGCTGGTGGGCGGTACCACCGGCTCGGGCAAGTCGGTTTGCATCAATACGATGATTCTGTCGCTACTCTACAAGAGCTCGCCGGATCGTCTGCGCTTGGTGCTGATTGATCCCAAGACCGTTGAATTTTCGCTTTATCAGGATATTCCGCATCTGCTCTGCCCGGTGGTGACGGATATGAACAAGGCCTCCAATGCGCTCAATTGGCTAGTCAACGAAATGGATCGCCGCTACAACCTGATGAGCAAACTGGGTGTGAGAAGTTTCGATAGCTTCAACGACAAGGTCAGCGCAGCCATTGCTGCCGGTAATCCGATAATGGATCCGTTCGATGTTTCGCCCGAGGCGCCCGAACCGCATACTCCACTCAAGCCTTTTGCTTACATCGTCTGCTTCATTGACGAGCTTGCCGATTTGATTCTCATCAACCGCAAGCAAGTTGAAACTCAGATCATGCGTCTGGCTCAGAAGGCGCGTGCTGCCGGCATTCACTTGGTGCTTGCCACGCAGCGCCCGAGTGTGGATATCGTGACGCCGCTTATCAAAGCCAATATCGTAGCGCGCGTCTGCTTCCAGGTAGCAAGCCGCTTCGACAGTCAGGTGGTGCTTGACGACACCGGAGCGCAGGACCTTCTCGGCAAGGGCGACATGCTCTTTAAGCGTCCGGGGCAGGGGGTGCAGCGCGTTCAGGGCTGTATGGTGGCCGAAAGTGAAGTGCTGCGCGTGGTGGAAGAACTCAAGGCGCAGGGGGCGCCCGAATACGTTGACGCGGTTACCGAGCCGGAAACGGGTTCCGCCGCGGGTGAAAGCGGTGGTCCCGGAGCTCGGCGCAGTGGCGAAAACGACCCGCTTTACGACGAAGCTGTGCAGATGGTGATTCAACACAAGCGTGCGGCCACAAGCTTCGTTCAGCGCCGCTTCAATATCGGTTACAACCGCGCGGCCAATCTGCTTGAAAGCATGGAGGCGGCCGGTATCGTCAGTAAGCCCAATCCTGCAGGCAAGCGAGAAGTGCTCGTCAAGGACAATACGGAGGCTCTGTAATGACCCGACGAATGGTAAATGCGCTGATCTTCACTATTGCCGCATGTTCGAGTGCATCGGTTTGGGCTGCTTCCGGCAGGGAGGCGTTGTTGGCCTTTGCTGATAAGACGACAACGGCGCAGGGTGAGTTTGTTCAAAAGGTGACCGACAAGAAGGGGGAATCGGCCGGAAGTGACAGCGCAGGGACGTTTGTTTTTGAACGTCCCGGCAAGTTCGTCTGGGAAACGAAGACTCCTTATCCGCAAACGATCGTTTCGGATGCCAAAACCGTTTATGTGTGGGATCCTGATCTTAACCAAGTGACGGTGCGAAAACTCACCGAAGCGATGAGTGCCACGCCGGCGGCCATTTTGTTTGGCAAAGGTGACATTGAGAAAAGTTTTCGCTTGAGAGATATGAAAAGCGACGGCGGTCTGGATTGGGTGGCGGCCGAGCCGCTCGTGGAGGACCTCACGTATCGTCGCTTTGAAATCGGCTTTGATGCCAAGGGCGTGATGGCGAGCATGCGTCTGTTTGACCATTTCGGTCAGACAGTGACGCTTACGTTCCGAGATGTGAAAACCAATGGCAAGATTGAGGCCGGCGCATTCGACTTCAAGATTCCCTCGGGCGCTGATGTGCTGCAGGATACGCACTGAGGCGTTGTTCGGCAGACAAGGACAAAACGATGTCTCAGGACTTATTTGAAGGGCTTGAGCCCGAACAGCCGATTCGGTCGTCGGTCGCCAGCGAGGCGGCGTCAAGAGCGGCGCTTTTGCTCAATAAGCTCGCGCCGTTGGCCGAACGCATGCGCCCGAAGACGATAGACGAAGTGATCGGTCAGAAAAAGCTGCTGGGGCCGGGGCAGCCTTTGCGGGTGGCTTTTGAAACGCACCGACCGCATTCGATGATTCTCTGGGGGCCGCCCGGAGTGGGAAAGACGACACTTGCTCGTCTCATGGCAGATGCTTTCGGACTTCCCTTTGTTGCGATTTCGGCAGTCCTCAGCGGCGTCAAAGAAATCCGCGAAGCCGTTGAAGAAGCACGCGTAACGATGACGCAACGGCATATCCCGACATTGGTTTTTGTCGATGAAGTGCATCGTTTCAACAAAAGCCAGCAGGATGCGTTTTTGCCGCATGTTGAGTCCGGTCTTTTCATTTTCGTCGGTGCTACAACGGAAAATCCCTCTTTTGAGGTCAATTCGGCATTGCTGAGTCGCTCAGCGGTGTACGTCCTGGAACCTCTGTCTGCCGAAGAGGTCTCGGAACTTATCGACCGAGCGTTTGAGCGCGAGTTTCCCGGATTGGAACTCACCGATGATGCGCGCAAGATTGTGATCGGAACGGCCGACGGCGACGCACGCCGATGTCTCAATGCGCTTGAAGTGACCTGCGGCATGGCACGCGACCGAAAGCTTACTGTGATTGATGGAGATTTCCTGCGAAGCGCGCTGCCTTCAAGTCTGCGACGTTTCGATAAAGGAGGAGAGAACTTCTACGATCAGATCAGCGCACTGCACAAAAGTGTACGAGGTTCGGATCCTGATGCGGCGCTTTACTGGATGTGCCGCATGCTCGACGGCGGCTGCGACCCGCGTTACATCGCCCGTCGTCTGATTCGGATGGCGGTGGAAGATATTTCGCTGGCCGATCCGCGAGCCATGCAGGTGGCGTTGGATGCAGCTGACATATATGAGCGGTTGGGCTCTCCGGAAGGCGAGCTGGCGCTCGCTCAGGCCGTTGTGTATCTTGCTGTCGCCGCCAAAAGCAATGCCGTCTACAAAGCGTTTAACTCGGTGCGCGCTTTTATTCGTGAAGACGGTACGCGGCCTGTGCCGATGTACCTTCGCAATGCTCCCACCAAACTCATGGATGAACTCGGCTACGGCGACGGCTACCGCTACGCTCACGATGAGGCGGGAGCCTTTGCCGCGGGGGAGGTGTATTTGCCCGAAGGGCTCGAAGGTATGCGTTGGTACGAGCCAACCGACCGCGGTCTTGAAATTAAAATCGGCGAAAAGCTCGCGCGTCTGCGTGAACTCAACGAACAGGCGGCCAAGCAGGGAAAGGCACGGAAGCGATAAGCCGCACGGTGCTAAAATTTCCGTTTGTGTGTGATTCGGGCCCTTTGGGTCTGGATTGCTATGGGATTCTCTTATAGATCGGCCTGCAAATGCAACAGTAAGTGTTGCTGTCAGAACTGCAGTGCGACAAATCAAATCATCGAAGGTTAGAAATGCTCGATATCAATATGCTGCGCAAGCAGCTTCCCGAAGTGATCGCCCGCTTGAAGACGCGTCCCTTCGACTTCCCCGAAAAGGAATTCAACGCGCTGGAAAACGAGCGCAAGGAAGTGCAGACCAAGACGGAAGAACTGCAGGCGTTGCGCAACCAGCTCTCCAAGCAGATCGGTATTGCAAAGAGCAAGGGCGAAGATGCCGCTCAGTTTATGGCCGAAGCCGCAGCCATCCCTGAAAAGCTGAGCGCTTTGTCTGCTCAGCTCGACAGCGTGCGTGAACGCTTGAACGAACTTCTGATGAGCATTCCCAACTTGCCGCACGAATCCGTGCCTGTGGGGCGCGATGAACACGACAACGTTGAGCAGTACCGCTGGGGCACGCCTCGTACGTTTGACTTCCCCGTGAAGGATCACGTTGATGTAGGTGCTCCGTTGGGCTTGGACTTTGATACGGCCGCCAAGCTTTCCGGCTCGCGTTTTTGCTACATGAAAGGGCAAGTTGCCAAGTTACATCGTGCGCTTGCTCAGTTCATGCTTGATATGCACACGACCGAACACGGCTATACCGAGTGCTACACGCCCTATATCGTGACGGCCGAAACGCTTCGCGGCACCGGCCAGCTGCCGAAGTTCGAGGAGGACCTCTTTGCAGCCAAGAAGGGCGGTCAGGAAGGCAAGGGTGAAACCCTTTACCTGATTCCGACGGCTGAGGTGACGCTTACCAACTGCGTCTCGGGCAAGATGCTCAAGGCAAGCGATCTGCCCATCAAGATCACCGCTCACACGCCTTGCTTCCGTTCGGAAGCAGGTGCCTATGGACGTGACACTCGCGGCATGATTCGTCAACATCAGTTCGATAAGGTTGAAATGGTTCGCATCGTGCGCGACGATGACAGCTACGAGCACCTCGAAGAACTTACGGCATGCGCCGAAAACATTCTCAAGAAGCTTGGCCTGCCGTATCGCAAAGTGTTGCTGTGCACCGGCGACATGGGCTTTGGGTCGGCCAAGACCTATGACCTTGAAGTGTGGTTGCCCGCTCAGAACACTTATCGCGAAATCAGTTCCTGCTCCAACTGCGAAGCCTTCCAGGCTCGCCGCATGGGCGCTCGCTACAAGGACGCCGACGGTCGTACGCACTTTGTCCATACGCTCAACGGTTCAGGCCTTGCTGTGGGCCGTACGCTTGTGGCTGTGCTTGAAAACTACCAGAATGCCGATGGTTCCGTGACGGTGCCCGAAGCTTTGCGTCCCTACATGGGCGGCGTTGAAAAGCTGGTTCCTGAAGCGTAATTGCGCACAAGACGAAAGCTGGCAGGGCGTCTTTTCCTTCAAACGAAAAGGCGCCCGTTTTATCTGGTCATCAAATGCCATAACGTTGTGCTTTTGAATGCCATGTTGACATAGGCAATATGCCTTATTGTGCGGAGTTGTCCGGATCTGTAAGATGAGCGGTACATTTCGAAGCAGAAACCAAAAGTCTGCGCCAACCTGCTCCGTCCGGGCAAGGTGGAAACGCTTCTCTCAGAGACAGCGGATGTGGCCTTGATTAGGCAACCAAACGGATAGAACGGCCGTCTGATCGAAATGGATTGGATGGCTTTTTTTGTATGTGAAAACAGGGTGGATTTAATCCGACTTGCCGAACCCGTCCGATGGGGACAAATCGGCTAAACAGGAGTGAAAAAAATGAGCCAGCGCTTAACGATCAAGGGGCAAGTGACCGTGCCGAAGAACATCCGCGATTTTCTGGGGCTGACTTCGGGAAGTTCCGCCGTGGAGTTCATCATTGACGAAGACGGTTCGGTACGCGTGCAAAAGGCGCAAGTTCGCAAAGCTCGTCGCCCCGGAGCGCAGGCTGCAGATGTCCCGACGTCATCGGTTACGAATCGCTGCGACCGAATTCTGGGACTGCTTGCCGGCTGCTACGTTTGATGTTGCTTGGGTTTACGCCGCGACCATCAGAGGCAAAACGAATAACGCACAAAAAGGGACAGAGAAAAAATGGACATGCTTGCCGAACTGTGCGCCATTGTGGGCGAAAACAATGTGCTCACCGAAGATGCCGACACCGCCGGCTATCTGGTTGACTGGAGCAACCGATTCTTCGGAAAGACGCCCGCCGTGGTTCGTCCGGGCAATACCGAAGAAGTTGCTCAAGTGCTTGCCTGGGCCAATCGCACGGGCACACCTGTGGTGCCTCAGTCGGGCAACACGAGTCTGGTGGGAGGAGGAACTCCTTCGCCAAAGGGCGACGCGATTTTGTTGTCGCTTTCGCGCATGAACAAAATTGAGGAGATTGATGCGGTCAACGACACCATGACGGTACAGGCCGGTGTGGTTCTTGAAAAAGCACAACAAGCGGCACAAGAGGCCGGTCGGCTCTTTCCTTTGAGCTTTGCGGCCGAAGGAACAGCATGTCTGGGCGGCTGCATTGCAACGAACGCGGGCGGTACGGCTGTTCTTCGCTACGGCAACACGCGCGATTTGGTGCTTGGCCTGGAAGTGGTGCTTGCCGACGGTCGTGTCGTCAACATGATGCGAGGGCTCCGCAAAGACAACACGGGCTACGATCTGAAGCAGCTTTTTATTTCCAGCGAAGGAACGTTGGGCGTTATCACGCGTGCCGTCGTCAAGCTCTTTAATCTTCCGCAGACCACCTGCACGGCGTTGGTGGGCGTGGAAGATCCTCATAAAGCCTGCGAACTGTTGGCTTCTGTGAAAACTGCTGCCGGTCCGGCACTGACCGGCTTTGAGCTGATGCAGGCTAAGTGCATTGAGCGCGTGGGCGAGCAGATCGAGTCGGTGACGTTGCCCGGCGACGTTTCATCGGCGCCGTGGTGGTGCCTGGTGGAATTGAGTTATGCTCGAGATCCCGGTTGCAATCCGTTGGAATCTATTCTTGAAAAACAGTTCGAGAAAGGTAATGTGGTAGACGCCTTTTTGTCGAATTCGGTCAAAGACAGCCGGGCTTTTTGGGCGATTCGCGAGTCGATTCCGAGTGCAGACGCACACGTGGGCGGCAACCTGCACAATGACGTGAGTATCGAAATCAGTGACATCGCCGCTTTTGTCGACGAAGCACTTGCCGCACTCAACACGCGTTTCGACTGGATTGATCCTTCCGTGTTCGGTCACCTCGGCGACGGCAACCTGCACTTTAATATCGGCTCCATTCCGCCCAATCTGGCCTTTGAAAATGAAGAGGGCATCCGTGAGACGGTCTACGAGGTTGTGAGTCGCCACAACGGTTCGATTTCTGCCGAACACGGCATCGGACAACTCAAGCGTGCGCACTTTCTCAAGCTTAAAGATCCGCTCGAATTGGAACTGATGGGTGCCATCAAACGCGCTTTTGACCCCAAGGGCATATTGAACCCCGGAAAGCTTTTGGCCGACTGAGATTAACCACCTAGTTATTTGGAGGTATCGCTCTGCGTCGTTTGATCTAGAGTGCTGCGAAAAGGTTACTTCGAAGTGTTGTGCCTTTGGGCTCCTGCTAATATCTACCGATGTATCCGATTGATTCGGATTGAAAAATTTTTGGGAGACCCATATGAATTCCGACTTTTCTCGCATCAAACGGCTGCCGCCGTATGTCTTCAACATTACGGGCGCTCTCAAGATGGCAGCGCGTCGTCGAGGAGAAGACATCATTGACTTTTCGATGGGTAACCCCGACGGTCCGACTCCCAAACATATCGTCGATAAGATGATTGAAGTCGCGTCGCGCGACAATACGCACGGCTACTCAGTTTCCAAAGGCATTCCGCGTTTGCGCAAAGCAATCAGCAATTGGTACAAGCGTAAGTTCGACGTCGACATCGATCCCGATGAGGAAGCCATCGTGACGATCGGTTCCAAAGAAGGTATTGCACACCTGATGCTTGCTTGTACGGATCGTGGCGACACGGTGCTCGTACCTAACCCTTCTTATCCCATTCATATCTACGGTGCGATTATTGCGGGCGCAGACATCCGTTCGGTCAAAATGATTCCGGGCGTCGACTTTCTGGCAGAGCTTGAGCGCGCCATTGTGGAAACCGTGCCTCGCCCCAAGATGATGATTCTGGGTTTCCCGTCCAACCCGACGGCGCAGTGCGTGGAACTCGATTTTCTTGCCAAGGTTGTTGAACTCGGTAAGCGTTATGGCATTTGGGTTGTGCACGATCTCGCATACGCCGATATTTGCTTTGACGGCTATAAAGCGCCTTCCATTATGCAGGTGCCGGGCGCCAAGGACATTGCCGTCGAATTCTTCACGATGTCTAAGTCGTACAACATGGCAGGCTGGCGACTGGGCTACATGGTCGGCAACAAAGAGCTGGTGCATGCATTGGCTCGTATTAAGAGCTACCACGACTACGGAACGTTCACGCCGCTGCAGGTTGCAGCCATTGAGGCGCTTGAGGGCGATCAAAGTTGTGTCGAGGAGGTTCGGCTGAAGTATCAGAAGCGCCGCGATATTCTCTGGAAGGGACTCAACGAAATCGGCTGGCCGGTCGAGTGCCCGAAGGCGTCCATGTATATCTGGGCCAAGATTCCCGAGCCGTATCGCAAGCTCGGTTCCGTGGAGTTCAGTAAGCGCCTTCTTGAAGACGCCAAGGTGGCTGTGAGCCCAGGTATCGGTTTTGGGGAATATGGCGACGATCATGTGCGCATTGCGTTGATTGAAAACGAATTCCGAATTCGTCAGGCACTGCACGGTATCAAACACATGTTCAGAAAAGACGGCCTTATCGACCCGGATGCTCCTCGTCCCGAGCCCGTGAAAGGCTGATAGGTCAAAGCAAACAAAAGCGGCGTCTTTGTTACTGGAAGGCGCCGCATAATTTTTCTCAGCTACGCAATAGCGCCGAGGTGCGCGGCGCAACAGATCAATACAATCACAGAAAGCGCATTCATTTTTGTCTTCGGCCAAACGAAAGCGCCCGAACAATTGCAAAACAAAAGGAAAGAAACAATGGAAGCAGTCAAAATCGGCATCGCCGGACTCGGAACCGTAGGGGGCGGCACGTATGCCGTTCTTAAGCGTAACGCACAGGAACTTTCGCGCCGAGCCGGTGCTCCCATTGAAGTCAAGACCGTGGTTTGCCGCAATATTGATCGCGCTCGCGGCATCGTTGACGAACGAGTGACGCTCTCTAAAGACTGGCACGATCTGGTCAATGATCCGGAAATCGACATCGTCGTGGAAGTAATGGGCGGCATTGAGCCAGCCAAGAGTCTGGTGCTTGAAGCCATTGCCGCCGGCAAGCATGTCGTAACGGCCAATAAGGCGCTTCTTGCGTTGCATGGCAATGAAATTTTCACGGCGGCAGCCGAAAAGGGAGTGGCCGTATCTTATGAAGCTGCCGTGGCAGGGGGCATTCCGATCATCAAGAGTTTGCGCGAAGGCCTTGCCGCCAACCGCATCGAATGGATCGCCGGCATCATCAACGGCACCTGCAATTTTATTTTGTCGACCATGCGTGACAAGGGGCTTTCCTTCGAAGAGGCGCTCGCGCAGGCCAAGGCCTTGGGCTACGCGGAAGCCGACCCCACGTTTGACATCGAAGGGATTGACGCCGCTCACAAGATTACGCTCTTGAGCGCGCTCGCTTTCGGCACGCCCGTTAACTTTGATGCCGTGACAGTTGAAGGCATCACAAAACTGACGGCGACCGACATCCGTTACGCGGAAAACATGGGCTACCGCATTAAATTGCTTGGCATTACCAAGCGTACGGAACGCGGCATTGAGCTGCGCGTGCATCCTGCACTCGTGCCGATGCGCCGCCTGCTTGCCAATGTCGAAGGTGTGATGAATGCGGTGGTTGTCAAGGGCGACGCTGTCGGCAGCACGCTTTTTTATGGCCGCGGTGCCGGTGCCGAACCCACTGCCTCGGCCGTGGTAGCCGATTTGGTAGACATCGTGCGTATGACGGCAGCGGGCGACGCTCAGGCGCTTAAGCCCGCAGAACACAATCAGGAAACTACGAAACTCGGTTGGTTGCCGATGAGCCAAACAGTGAGCTCTTACTATCTGCGCATTCCTGTGGCCGATGAACCGGGCGTGCTCGCACAGGTCGCTCGCATTTTTGCCGAACAGTCAATCTCGATCGAGTCGGTGCTGCAGCCCGAGGCGGTGATCGGCGAAAAAGACACGGAGATCGTGGCGATGACGCACAGCGCTCTGGAAGGATCTGTGACGGCAGCCATTGAAGCCATTGAGGCGCTGCCGAGCACGCGGGGCAAAGTGGTGATGATCCGCAAGGAAGAACTCAATTAATCCGGAGCCAAGAAATGGCAATCAAATACGCAATGACCTATCAGTCCACGCGCGGCGAAGACGAGGGCGCGGGCTACAGTGACATCGTGCTTAAGGGACTTGCGGCCGACGGCGGTCTTTTCATGCCCCGCATTTATCCGCAGGTCACCAAGACCGATCTTGAGGATTGGCGTCATTTGTCCTACGCAGAACTTGCGTTTGAGATCCTGCGTTTGTTTGCAACCGATATTGAGGAAGATACGCTCAAGACCATGCTTGCGGGCGTGTACCGCGAGGATGTCTACAACAACGGCCGTACAGGGGAGGACTTTTCCAAGATCACGCCGACGCGGTCCATTGACGGCGGCAAGATTCGCATTTTGGAACTTTCCAATGGCCCGACGCTTGCCTTCAAAGACATGGCGATGCAGTACCTTGGAGCGCTCTTTGAATACATCCTCGAAAAGCGCAACACGGAACTCAATATTTTGGGGGCCACATCGGGGGATACCGGGTCGGCTGCCGAATACGCCATGCGCGGGCGCAAAGGCGTGCGCGTCTTCATGCTCTCTCCTGAGGGACGCATGAGCGCGTTTCAGCGAGCCCAGATGTACAGCCTCAAGGACCCCAACATCTTCAATATCGCGGTCAAAGGTTCGTTTGACGACGCGCAGGACATTGTCAAGGCCTGCAGTCAGGATGCGGGATTTAAAGCGACGTACAACATCGGCACGGTCAATTCCATCAACTGGGCCCGCGTTTCGGCGCAGGTCGTCTATTACTTCAAGGGCTGGCTGGAAGTCACAGAAAAGCCCGGTGAAGTGATTGACGTCACGGTTCCGTCTGGTAACTTCGGAAATATCCTGGCCGGCTGGATTGCCAAGCAGATGGGACTGCCGATCGGACGACTTGTGGTGGCGACAAACGAAAATGACGTTCTCGACGAGTTCTTCAAGACCGGTGTCTACCGTGTGCGCGACAGCGAACATACGTTCGTGACGAGCTCTCCTTCGATGGATATTTCCAAGGCGAGCAATTTCGAGCGCTATATCTACGATATCGTCGGGCGCAACGCCGGGCGCATCAGGGAACTTTGGACACAGCTTGCTCTTAAGGGAGGCTTTGCCCTTACTGAGAGCGAAATGGCGCAAGTGCGCGAAAGCGGCTTCGTGTCGGCCAAGAGCACCCATGCCGATCGCATCAATACGATTCGTGAAGTCTTTGAAAAAGAAGGCCTCATCGTGGATCCGCACACGGCCGACGGTATTTTTGCCGCACGGCAATACGTGCGCGCAGGCGTCAAGATGCTTTCTTTGGAAACAGCGCTTCCGGCGAAGTTCGCCGCAACAATTCAGGAAGCGATCGGCGCGGCTCCCGAAGTGCCTTCAAGCTATGTCGGCATCGAAAATCGCGAACAACACGTCACGGTGATGCCGGCCGATGTCGGAGCGGTGAAGAAGTTCATCTCCGAAACACTTAAGGCGTAGTCGTTTTCAGCAAACTTCGCAAAAAAGAGCCGGAATTCGATTGAAAACCGGCTCTTTGTCCGAGAACAGTGCTTATTTGCAGAGAATTTCTCTCATGTTAAGCGTCTGGGCCTGTTGCTTTTGATCGGCCGAAAGCATCTCGTCGAGCATCATCATGCCGTGCTTGGCGCGGGTGTCTCCTGAGAGGTTATAGAGCGCATAAGCGTAGCTCGGATTTTGTTTGACGCCTTTGCCTTCGGCATAGACAAGAGCCAGGTTGTTGGCGTGCATGGGTTCTGGCGCTTTGCAGAAGGCCGACTGATAGAGCGAAGCGGCTTTTCCGAAATCTTGTTTCACGCCTTTGCCTGAGAAGTACAGGTTGGCAAGATTGGTGTCGCTGCCGGCCGAACTCTTTTCTTTAAGCAGTCCGTACCAGTGTTGTGCAGACTGATAGTTTCTTTTGCTTTCGAAGTAAAGCCCCACGGTGTAGGCCGTGTCGGCGGCACTCACGTCGCTCGTACCGAACTTGATCGTGACGGCACGGTTGGCCCAGTCCAAGGCTTCTTTTTCGTTTTCTGTTTCCAGACAACTGTCGGTGAGCAGACTCGCAATTTCCTGCAGGCGAGCCGGGTGCGGCATTTCACCGCGGTATACCGGAAAGTCTCCCTTTTCAACGAGCGAATAGGCTTTCTTCAATGCTTCTCGAGCCTTGATGGGATCGCGCTTGAGCGCATCGCCATCGGGAGCCCACAGGTAGCAGCGTCCCATGTCCTGATAGACGGCTGCCAAGTCCTTGGGATCGGTTGTTTCAAGAATGCCCGTTAGTGTGCGTTGGTACCACTTCACGGCTTCCGAACAGTTGATGCCAAAGAGCGACGCGTCGATAAACCCGTTGGCAATGCTTTGTGCGGCGCTCGGCTTTTTGCGGGGATCATCGCCGTCGGCGGCAATAAAGCGGATGCCGGAGATTTCTTGGTAGGCCTTTTCAAGTTGGGCGGCGAGATCTCCCTGTGAAACCGTACCGCTTTGAGCCTGATGTTTGGCGATGCGATAAGCGATCTCCATGCTTTCCTTGGCGCTGGAAGCATGATCGAACTTGTCTTGATAGTACTCGACGATACGATTTTCCTGGCCTGTGGCTTTGGCAAATTTCTCGAGCTGATAGAGCTCAAAACTCATGCCCAGATCACCGATCGGATAAAAGAAGTTCTTAGCAAGGAAACGGTAGGTGTCAAGCGTGTCTTGAGCTGAGACATTGCCCTTGGCGTCGTGAAAGAGACTGTCGGCGAGTTTAAAGAGCAGGTTTTCACCTGAGTAGCCCAGTTTGCTCGCCTTTTGAAACGCTTCGATGGCTTTGTGATAGTTGTCGGTGGAAAGATAAACGGAGGCCATGGCCGCTTCGGCCCAGCCGTCTTTGTTGAATTCGTTTTTGACGACGCTCTCAAGCACTGCCGCATCCATGGCACCGGCGATCTTCGCAGGATCAATGCGGTAGGCGAGCATTTTCTCAAAAAGCGTTTTTTGCACGGATTTGTCGTTGACTTCCAGCGCAATTTTGCAAAGCGTTGTGTAGTCCGAGTCGAGTGTGCGTTCATCGGCCGACTCAATGGCGGACTTCACAATGGCGGCAAACTGTTCGGGCGTGAGCTTGAGTTTGTCTTGCGTGAGCGCTCGTGCAATATCGAGCGAGGAATGCGTGGGCTTGCCGTTGAGTTTCTTTTCAACGGCCTCGTAGTTGCCTTCGCCCAGGCGTGAGTAGAAGAGTTTTAAGGAGTCAAAATCCTTCTTTTGCAGGCAATTGTCGACAATTTTGTCGATTTCTGCGTCAGAAAGACTGCTTTTGCCGTTTTTCTCGGTTTTAAGAAAAACATAGAGGCCCGCAAAACCGGGGTGCCCGGCTTTGTAGTTTTCAGTGACCCAGTTCTGGTAGAGCTTGGTGCTTTCGGCTTCGCTCAAATTGGCCACGCGTTTCTTTTCGCCGTAGAGCCAAGAGGCAAAGAGATAGTTGATCTTGTTGACAGGGTAGATGCCGGCGTCGGTGAGGTTCTTAAAGACCGGTCCGATCAATTCGTGGGGCAGGTGCATTGACCATTCCATAAACCAGCGGTAGACCTGCGGATCAGAAGCGATGTTTTGCGCATACAGGCGGCAGGCTTGTGCGTGCTTGTCGCGATCAATGAGGCGCACTTTGAGCTGCGGCAGGTTGCCTTGGCGGCAGACGTAGGCGGCCGCGGCTTTGTCTCCTTTGACGGCAAGCTCGTATTTAGCCTGCATCTCAGCGACTTTGTCGGTGTAGGCAGTGGCGTTGGCAAGCGGAACAAAAAGACTCAGAGAGAATGCGGCAAGGCAGGTTTTCTTCAACATGGCAGAGAATGGGGAACCGAATCAAGAAGCGCCGATTATGGCAACCCAAAAACTTCGCGAAGCTTAACGAGGTCTTTGCATTGGACAAATGTCGCAAGAGCTGACAAGACTGACTATGGAATTTTTCGATGTTGGCTGGAAGAAGGATGATTCAAGCCTCTGGTTGTCTGAATTTCCGGCCCAGACTTTGCAGCAGGCACTCAAGGATCTTGACCGCGGACTGACGCGCTTTAAACAGCACAAAGGCGGCATGGTCCGGTTTAAGGCCCATGGTGACGGCGCGTTGATTTGTATGACGCCACAACAACGGTTTTTGTCTGACGATCTTGTGACCCACAGTCTCTGGCAGATCTAGCGGAAACGAGAAAGCGGCCTTGAAAGGCCGCCTTCTGTGAGATCACGGGAATCAACGGTCAAACGTTGCTTTGAGCTGCGTGAATTCCATCAAACCATAGCGACCGCCTTCGCGGCCGATGCCGCTTTGTTTGTAGCCGCCGAAGGGAGCCGTTACATCGCGCGGACCTCCGTTGACGTAGACATTGCCGGCCTTGATGTGTTTGGCCACGGACAAAGCGAGCTCACGTTCGCCGAAAACGGCGGCATTTAGGCCATAGGGGGTATCGTTGGCAATGTCAACGGCCTCATTGACCGTCTTGTACGTGATCACGCAAAGTACGGGACCGAAGATTTCTTCACGCGCAATGCGCATGGAATTGGTGACGTTGACAAAGACCGTCGGCTTGATGAAGTAGCCTTTGCCGGCTTCAGGAGCTGGACCGCCGCAGAGCAATTCGGCGCCCTCCGATTGGCCGAGTTCAATGTACGAGAGCACCTTGTCGTATTGCGCTTTGGAAGCCATCGGTCCGATGTTTGTCTTGGGATCCATCGGATCGCCCACGACGAGTTGCGGAATGCGACGCAGCAACAGCGCTTTGACCCTCTCGAGATCTGATTCAGGAACCAGAAGGCGGGTCAGTGCTGTGCAAGTTTGACCTGAGTTGTAGAAAACGGAACCAAAGAGCTGATTGATGGCAGGCTCATAGTCTTCGTTCGGAAGCCAGATAAAAGGCGATTTTCCACCGAGCTCCAAAGAAATGCGTTTGACACCTTCCAGAGCCTTTTGGCTGAGCTTGATGCCAACAGCCGTTGATCCGGTAAAGGAGATCATGTCGACGAGCGGGTGTGTGGCAAGCGTGTCGCCCAGTTTTGATCCGCGTCCCGTGATCAGATTGACGGTTCCGGCCGGGAATCCGGCGCGATCAAGGGAATCCACGAGCAGATAGGCTGTCAGAGGTGTGTGCTGGCTGGGTTTAAGCACGACTGTGTTACCCATCAAAAGCGCCGGGATGATTTTCTGAACGACTTGTCCGAGCGGATAGTTCCAAGGCGTGATACAGGCGATGACGCCGACGGGTTCGCGTACGACGGTGCTTTGTTCGAACTGTTCTTCAAGAACAACCTTTTGGCTTTCGCGGATGTAGGACTCGATGCGGGTGAACTGATAGTCGCAGTGTGCGTTGGCCGAATAGCTGACGGGCGCTCCCAATTCCAGAGCTTCAAGCCGAATGATTTCGTCTCGGTAGGTTTTGAAGATTTCCAAGGCCTTTTGCATCAGCTCAACGCGTTTGGCAAGCGGCGTGGCAGACCAAGCGGGTAGCGCTGAGGCAGCTGCTTCAATGGCGGCAACGGCATCGGCAGGCGTGGCATCAGGGACGGTGGCAAAGGGATCGCGTGTGGCGGGATTTTCGAGAGTGAGAACATCGGTGGTGCTTGGCTTGACCCAAGCGCCGCCGATATAAAAGCTGTCAAAACGGTAGGCCATAACAATCTTGCCGTTTGTGTTTTTGGCACGAAACGGCGCATTACAGGTATATGTCTAGACTAGCACCGTTCTCGTTTTTTAGGAGGTTTGGCATTTTTGTAACGACAAGAGATTTGGCTTTGCAATAGTCTGTTCTATGCCAATACCTGTTATCAGCAGTACCCAGCGAATGCCCGATCAACGCGAATTTTTCCCAAGCGTCATGTTGAACGCATAGCGTCTTCCCGGGTGGTAGGAAACAGAAATTTCGAGGACTTGTTCTTTGGCGTCAAGATAGTGGCGAAGGATGCGCAAGGCCGGTTCGCCGGCGGTTGCGCCGAGAATTTTGGCAATGTCGGCGGGTAGCGCAACAGCCTGAATGGACTGCTTGACTTGCACGCAGTGCTTGTGAAAAAGCTCTTCGATGAAGGTGATGATGAGCGTTTCGGGGTGCTGCCGAGCTTGTGTCACGATTTCGCCGTAGGCGGCGTTGATGAAGACTTTCGTGCAGACAACGGCAGGATCTTCAGGATCGTTGCTTGTGCGCGTGTTGACAAAGCGTAGAAAGGTGGCACCGACGGCGCAATTGATGGCTTCGGCCAAACGCCGATCAGCTGTGACGAAATCAATGTCTGTGACGCGACGGCCGTAGTTATGACCGAAATCGTCGAGATCTCGAAGCGACGACAGTTTCTGATGGAAATTACGAGCACCGCCCGTTGAAATGACACGAGTACCGTTGTGGGCCTGTCGCTCAATGAGCCCTCGAGCTTTGAGTTCCTGTAGTGCTGCCCGCACGGTGTTGCGCGAAACTTTTTCTGTTTCCACAAGCATGAGTTCCGTGGGTAACTGAGAACCCAGCGGATAGCGTCCGGTTGCAATGCGATGCGCCAGTTTGTTAGCGAGTTTCTGCCACAGGAGTTCTTTTCGCATTTTGGTGTAGGCCGCTTGGCGTAGAAACGATACGGATTTCGGACAAGGTATTTGTATCACTAAATCCTGTTAAGACGTTTTTCCAAAATCAAAGAAAGCCTTGATTGATGGGGTATTTTTGCATTTGTTCCAAAGACCTATTGACAGAAATAAAGAAGGAACAAATATTAATCCTTTGATTTTTAACGATTTTTATCTTCGGACCCCCTCGACCTCTTGATATTGATCAAATCATTTGACGCGTTTCTTCGATCTCCGAAAGTTCTTTTTTGAAAATTCTCCGCAAGGGGCAAGCGACGCCGTAGTCGGTTTGAGGCTTGTTCTCATTGGATTTTTTAAACAGCTACAGGAGAGAAAAATGGCTTCCAGCGCAGTTGACAGCGTCATTCACGGCTTTTTGTTCAGCACGGACGAAATGCGTGAAATTTTCAGCGACAAGTCCTGGGCACAGAAATGGCTTGACACCGAGGCGGCTTTGGCCAAGGCGCAGGGCGAACTCGGCGTGATTCCGAAGGAAAAGGCCGACATTATTAACAAGTACGCCGATGCCAATCTGCTTGATTTGGCCTCGATCGGCGAGTTCTACAAGAGCTCCATTACGATTGTCCCGCTTCTGAAGGCCTTCAAGAAAGTGCTTCCGGATAACGCGGGCGAATTTGTACACTGGGGTGCGACGAGCCAGGACATCGTAGACACGGGTTTGGTGCTGCTCGAACGCGACGCTTATCAGGTGATCTTGCGCGACATGAAGGAGTGCCTTAAGCACTGCCTGACGCTGGCCAAGAAGTATCGCAATACCGCGCAGGCCGGCCGTACGCACGTCGTGCATGCCATTCCGATCACGTTCGGCTACAAGGCTGCCGTTTGGGCTGATGAACTCGGACGCGACATCGAACGTCTCGAAGCGATGAAGGATCGCGTGTTCGTCGGTGAAATGGCCGGTGCCGTCGGTACGCTTGCTTCTCAGCCTGAAAAGGGACTCGAAACGCAAAAGCGCATGATGGAAATCCTGGGCTTGAACGTCCCGACGATTGCTTGGCACGTTGCTCGCGACAACCAGGCTGAGTTCGTGAGCACACTTGCAATTTGCGCCGGTACGATCGGCCGTATCAACCACGAAATCTTCTCTTTGCAGCACACCGAGATTCTTGAATTGGAAGAACCGTTCTTCATGGGCAAGGTAGGTTCCTCCACCATGCCGCACAAGCGCAATCCGGCGGTGCTGGAAAACGTGCTGGCTCTGTGCCGCAATGTGCGCAGCATTGCACCCTCCATCGTCGAATCGATGGTGAGTGAAAACGAACGCGACTGGGGCTGCTTCCTGTCCGAATGGGAAGCCATTCCGCGCGCCTGCCATATGTTCGGCGCTGCATTGCAGAAGTCCAAGTACATCCTTGAAAACCTCATCGTGTACGAAAAGCATATGGAACGCAATCTCAATGCCCAGAAGGGGCTGATGATGAGCGAATGCGTGATGATGCATCTGGCTCGCAAGCTCGGTCGTCTGACGGCTCACGAGATCGTCTACAAGAGCTGCATGAAGGCCTATGAACAGGAAGTTCCCTTAAAGCAGATCCTCATGCAGACCCCGGAAGTGACGCAAGCCTTCACGGAAGAGGAAGTTGACCTCATGCTCAACCCGCACAGCTACATCGGTCTTGCCCCCGAATTCGTGGACCGCGTGGTCGCCAAGTGGGAAAACATCTGACGGAGTGATTAACGGGAAGGTGCTTGCAGCACTTTCCTGTCACTGTTTTCGGGCTGGGCGACATGAGAAATCGTTCAGCCTGTCTTGCATCAAATCAAAGGAAAATTGTCATGGCTGAAAAACAAGTAAAGTGGTGGCAGTGGGCGATTCCGATTGTTTTGCTGTTGGGCATCTGGGTCAGTCCCGCTCCCGAAGGACTGACTGTTCAGGCCTGGCACATGTTTGCCATTTTCGTTGCCACGATTATCGGTATTCTGTGTGCTCCTATTGCTTCAGGCGCTTTGATGTTCATAGCGCTTGCCGTCACGATCTTTACCAATACGTTGAGTTTCAGTGCCGCACTGTCGGGCTTGGCTTCCGGTACGGTCTGGATGATTTTCTCGGCTTACGTGCTGTCTCTGGGCTTTGTTGAATCGGGTTTGGGACGCCGCATCGCCTACAAAATGCTTTCTTTGTTCGGCGGCTCTTCGCTTGGGATTGCTTTCAGTCTGGGTGTTGCTGATCTCATCCTCGCGCCGGCTATGCCGAGTGTGACGGCTCGCTCGGGCGGCATTGTGTTGCCGGTGGCCAAGTCCATCAACATGGTGTTGGATTCTCAACCCGGTCCCAAGCAGGGTCGCATTGGCGAATTCCTCGTGATGACGTGCTTCCAGTTCACGCCGATTACGGGCGCCATGTTCATGACCGGTATGGCAGCCAATCCGTTGTGCGCCCAGTTGGCACAAAGCGGCCTGGGTCTGGAAATCAGTTGGGTCGGTTGGTTCTGGGCGGCTGTTGTGCCGGCAATGGTGTGCTTCTTCGTGATGCCGTTGTTGTCCTACAAGATCTTCAATCCGGAATTGAAGAAGACGCCTCAGGCCAAGCAAATGGGACGCGATGAGCTTCAGAAGATGGGCCCCCTGACGACACGTGAAAAGTGGGTTGCCGTCGGTTTCGTGCTGGCTTTGATCGGTTGGGGCACAACGATGCTTACCGGCTTGAACGCCAACGCCATTGGTATCGCACTGGCGGCTTTCCTCTTTGTGACGGGCGCCGTGAAGTGGAAGGAAGTGCTGAGCGATAAGGCGGCATGGGATACGGTCATTTGGTTTGGCGTGATCATTTCGCTGGCCACGGGCCTCACCAAGCTCGGCTTCGTGAAGTGGATGTCGGCGGGCTTTACCTCCATGCTTGTCGGTTTCGACTGGATGACGGCGTTCCTGATTCTGGGCTTTGCCTACATCTATTTGCACTACATCTTTGCGACGGCTTCCGGTCATGTGGCTGCGATGTACGTGCCCTTTGCCGCGGTGGCCATCGGTGCCGGCGCGCCTCCGATGATGGTGGCCATCTGCTTTGCCATCTTCTCGAACACGATGTGGGGCATTACGGAATATGCCGGCGGTCCCGGTCCGATCTACTTCGGTCAGGGTTACTTCGAACGTCCGCGTTTCTATAAGATCAACTTCATCCTTGTGACGACGAGTGTGCTCATCACGTTTGCCGTTGGTATGGGCTGGTGGAAGATCATCGGTTTGTACTGATTGCCGACATTTCGATCGGGCAAGCGAATTTGCCTGACCGATGAAAAAAATCCCGCCGAAGGCACGAACGCTTGAAGCGGGATTTTTTTATGTCGAATGACTGGCAAGTGCGAACCATGACATACCGCGAATGAAGGCGACAACAGCGTCGCTTGGTGCGGTGGAATAGACGATGCCGTAAGGTACCGTATAGGACCAATCGCAGGGAATGGTGACCAGGGATGGATGCAGTTCACCCCAGGATTCAATTGTCAGCATTGGGCAATGTTGCCTCTCGCATAAATTGAATGTTTCTGCGTCATAGGCCGGAACGTCTTGGATATGGATCTGCGGATGATTGGCTTCGATGTCGTCACGGAAACGGTCAATGTAACATGTGTCTCCGCGTTCGACGACTAACAGTGTCTGCCCATATAAATCTTCAAGGCGAAGCACAGCTTTGGAGGCCAGAGAATGACCTCTGGGTACGGCACAGGCCAAAGGCACGTCTGCAAGCTTGAGCGCTTGGCAGGGTCTGTGCCACAACGTTGACGGATAGATGCCGGCCATCACATCAATTTCTGTGCCGAGCGTTTCAAGTCGCCGCAACCAATGAGAATACACATCGTCAACCGGCACGATCTGCAGGTGAATATCTGGATATTCGTTGCTGATGTTTGACCATAGATCAACGATTGATTTGGATGGCCGCAGCAAAGACGTGGCAATGCGTACGGTGCGGAATCTGGCTTTTTCAATCTCCTGTGCGCGCACTTTGGCCTCTTGCATGAGGCGAAGGATTTTCTTGGCGTCGCGTTGAAAACTTTCGCCTGCCTCCGTGAGTGTTACGCCTTGATTCGTACGCCGAAAAAGTTTGGCGCCCACTCGGTCTTCGAGCAGATTCATTTGCTGGATGAGAGCGTTGGGAGAAATGTAGGCCAAACGAGCAGCTTTTGAAAAACTTCCTGAGTCGGCCACGATCAAAAATTGTTTCAGATGTCGATCCAACATATGTCGATATTTCTTGTGCGCATGAAGTTTTTCCTTCAAGCCATTATACGAAATTGCGACTTCCGACTTTGATTGGTTCTTTTCATAATTTCCGTCGTTCAATCAACTGGAGAAGGAGAGCATGATGAAACGCTCCGAAGAAATTCATATCGTTTGCAGTCTGCGCACGACGCCGCAGCATCGAAAAGAATTTTCAGAATTATTGGCCGCACTCGTGGAGCCGGCTCGAGCCGAAGAGGGGTGCCTTTACTACGACGTGTACCAGGATCGAAATGATCCGGATGCTTTTTTCATTTTGGATGGTTGGAAAAACCAAGAAGCGGTGGACGCGCATATCAAACATCCGAATGTGCAAAAACTGAATCCCCGAATTCGTGCCTTGCAGGCAAGAGAGAACGTTTTGACGTTTGGTCGACCGATTCGGGCGGAGCAATAAATTAAGTACCGGGAAGCAAGGAGAAGAAAAATGCAATATCGACGTTTGGGACAAAGAGGCCCGATGGTGTCTTCGATCGGTTATGGCTGCATGGGCTTATCTCATGGATACGGCAAAGTACCCGAGCGCGAAGAATCGGTTCGCCTGATTGCCAAGGCTTTCGAACTGGGATGCACATTCTTTGATACAGCCGAAGTCTATGGTGCTGGGCACAATGAAGCGCTTGTGGGAGAGGCGGTTGCGTCGTTCCGAGACAAGATCGTGCTGGCAACCAAGTTTTTCTATCACTCGAGCGAGGGGGACGCCAAGTCGTGCATTCGTCGGCATCTGGAGGCTTCTTTGCAGCGACTTGGAACCGACCATGTGGATCTGTACTATCAACACCGCGTGGAAGAGAATGAAAAGGTTGAAGAAATTGCCGAGGTCATGGGCGAACTGATTGAGGAAGGCCTCATCGGCGGATGGGGACAATCACAGCCGACGGCAGACCAGATTCGACGCGCCCATCACGTCACGCCGCTTACTGCGATTCAGAGCGAATATTCCATGATGGAACGTCAATTCGAAGAAAGCGTTATTCCGACGTGCGAAGAGCTTGGAATAGGCTTTGTGGCGTTTTCTCCTCTGGCCAGTGGCTTTTTGTCAGGCAAGTACAATGAATCGACTCAGTATGCTGGAGACGATGTTCGGCGAGTCATTACCCGTTTTGACAGGGATAATGTCCGTGCCAATCAGCCGCTTTTGGATTTGCTCGGACATTTTGCTCAAAGCAAAAATGTAACGTTGGCTCAGATTTCGCTTGCGTGGATGTTGAAGAAAAAGGACTTCATTGTTCCGATTCCAGGGATGCGCCGAGATGTGCGCATCATTGAAAATCTCGCGGCAGCCGATGTCGAGCTTACGGATACCGAGTTTGCAGCCATTGAAGCGGAACTCGCGAAGATCAAAATCTATGGTAATCGCACGGATGCGGACATTGCCAAACTACGCGACATGCAATAAGTTGTGTTGAGCATAAAAAATCCCGCCGAAGGCATCAATGCTTTCAGCGGGATTTTTTCGTAGCGGAGTCTAGCGATTATTCAAAGTCGCTTTCTTTGCAGACTTCAACAACCCAGCCTTCCGGAGCTTCGATTTCGCACGCCTGGATGCCGGTGAGCGTTTCACGCAACTTGCCGGAGATTTCGCCCATCTTGTCCATACCGGAGGGCAGTGCGATGACGCCGTCCTTGGTGTGAATTTCGCCGATCGGTGCGAGAACGGCAGCCGTGCCGCACAAGGCGGCTTCCTTGAAGTCTTTGACTTCTTCCAGAGCAACCTTGCGTTCGATCACATTGAGACCGAGGTAGTGTTCGCCGACATATACGAGCGAACGACGGGTGATCGAAGGCAGAATCGAGTCGGACTTCGGAACAATCAGGTTGTTGTCTTTGTCGACAAAGATGACATTGGCGCCGCCCGCTTCTTCCACATAAGTACGGGATGCCGGATCCAGATAAATGTTTTCAGCAAAGCCGTGACGATGAGCTTCCATCGTGGGATACAGGCTCATAGCATAGTTAAGACCGGCTTTGACGTGACCGGTACCGCGGGGAGCGGCGCGGTCGTAGTCGGACACGCGCACCTTCAAGGGCTTGACGGCGCCCTGGAAATATGCGCCCACAGGCATAACCGTGATGCGGAAGAGGAATTCATGAGCAGGGGCAACGCCGATCTGCGGGCCGGAGCCGATCATGAACGGGCGAATATACAAAGAGGCACCCGTGCCGAAAGGAGGTACCCATGCGGCGTTGGCTCGTACGGTATCCACGACGGCTTGCACGAATTTGTCTTCCGGGAAGGCGGGCATTTCCAGGCGGCGCGCCGTGTTTGCCATACGCTCGGCATTCATGTCGGGACGGAACGTGACGATGCGACCGTCTTTTGTGGTGTAGGCCTTCAAGCCCTCAAAGCAGCTCTGAGCGTAGTGAAACACGCAGGCTGCCTCCGAGAGGACGATGTTGGGGTCAGTTACCAGGCCGCCTTCATCCCAAGATCCATCTTTCCAGTTCGCTTGATAACGAAAGTCCGTCGGACGATAGGCAAATCCGAGTTTGGACCAATCAAGAGGTTTCTTTTGCATTTGCAATTGTCTCCGCGAGTTTGTTTTTTATCGGAATCCTTTCCGGCTGTCTGCGCGACGAGGTAGGCGCAGGCGGCGTAACAAAAAAATGATACTCCCGTTTTAGTCCAAAGCGTCTAGGCAGAAATCCCTGCAAAACAAGCGCGGCCGGTGGAAAGGCACCACCGACCGCGACGATCAAGATGTTAAATTTTTTGCCAGATTGTGTTTAGCCCGCTCGAACTTCTGCTTCAACCTTGTCAAAGGTTTCGCAGATTTCATTGTCGGGAGCTTCCGTGAGAAGACTCACAACATAGATGGCGATGGCGGCAAAGAGAAAGCCAGGAACGATTTCGTAAAGGCCGAACCAGTTGAACTGGTGCCAAATCAGGACTGTGGCTGCGCCCGTAAACATACCGGCCATGGCGCCGTATTTGTTCATGCGTTTCCACCAGAGGCTGATGAGGATCACCGGGCCGAAGGCCGCACCGAATCCTGCCCAGGCGTAGCTAACAAGCGAGAGCACCAGGCTTTGCGGATCCATGGCGATGAAGATGGCCACAAACGAAATCAGCAGAACCATCATTCGACCGAACCACAACAGTTCCCATTGGTTGGCCTTGGGGCGAATGAAGCCGCGGTAGAAATCCTGAGTCAGGGTCGATGAGCAAACCAGCAGCTGACAGGAGAGCGTGCTCATGACGGCAGCAAGAATGGCAGCCATCAGAATGCCGCCGATCCAGGGATTGAAGAGTACCTGCGAGAGCACGATGAAGACGCGCTCGTGGTTTTCCGTAACGAGCGTGGCCTGATCCGGATGCGCAGCAAAGTAGGCCGAACCAAAGAAGCCCACCGAGACGGCGCCACCAAGGCAAAAGATCATCCAGATCAGAGAAATGCGACAGGCGCGAGGAATCACCTTGATTGAGCGCGCAGCCATGAAGCGCACCAGAATATGCGGCTGTCCGAAGTAGCCTAAACCCCAGGCAATGAGACTGAGTACGCCGATAAAGGTCTGATGCGAGAGCATGTTGACCATGTTGACGTCGATGGCTTTGACTTGTTCAACGGCACTCGACAATCCGCCGAGATCGGTCATCACGACGATGGGCGTTACGACGAGCGCCACGCACATGAGCGAAGCCTGGAAAGTGTCCGTCCAGCTTACTGCCAAGAATCCGCCGATGAACACATAAATGATGGTTGCAGCCGCGCCGATCCATACAGCGCGTTCATAGCTCATGTCAAAGGTGTTTTCAAAAAGGCGGGCACCGGCTACCACGCCGCTCGCACAGTAGATCGTGAAGAACACCAGAATGACGACGGCTGCGAGAATGCGCAGCATACGCGTGTCGTCCTTAAAGCGATGCGTGAAAAAGTCCGGAAGCGTCAGGGCATTATGAGAAACTTCGGTGTATACGCGCAGGCGGGCTGCGACGAACTTCCAATTCAGATAGGTACCGAGCGTGAGGCCGATTGCAATCCAGCTTTCCGTGATGCCCGAAAGAAACACGGCGCCGGGCAAGCCCATCAGCAGCCAGCCGCTCATGTCGGAAGCGCCGACGGAAAGAGCCGTCACAACGCCGCCGAGACTACGGCCGCCCAAAATGTAGTCGTTGAAGTTGCGGGTGTATCGCCAGGCGACAAAGCCCAGGATCACCATCAAAATCATGTAGCCGGTAAAGGTAATGGCGGTCGGATTCGAAAACATCTCTTTGGTTCTTTTTGTGATTGGCGGCGCACAGTCAAATCAGCGGATTCGACGACACGCCGTATTTTCTTTTGAGAGATTGCTGCGGCTTCGGGGCAGGCCGCATGGCAGAAAAAAGAGGCGGGAGCCGCGAGGCAACTCCCGCACTGCACCTTGAATTGTACCCGCCTTGAGCCTGCGCCTTTTCCTTAGAAGGCTAGACGCAGGTCAAGGAGCCGGCACTAAATGTCTCCGTAGAGATCTTTATGTACCAAAACGGCTACGTTGGAGTCACTCCAAACGTTGAGAGTCGTTTCGATGGCGTCGATCACGGCGTAGAAAGGAAGGATAACGCCCATAAGCAGAATGGGGACATTCATGCTGGCCAGCAGGCTAGCCGATAGGAAGAAGCACCCCATCGGAACGCCTGCGTTGCCCACCGCAGCGATCGTGGCAATGAAGATCCAGACGGTCAGTGTTGACCAGGTAATGTCAACGCCTGCGTTTTGCATGAGGTAGACGACCGTAATCAAAATAAAGGCGGCGCATCCGTTCATGTTGATGGTCGTGCACATCGGCAGCACAAAGCGCGAGACGTTCTCCCGGACGCCGAGATTGACTTCCGAGCAGCGCATGGTTACGGGCAACGTTCCGGCCGAAGACTTCGAGAAGAAAGCGACGGTCAGAGCCGGCAACATGCCCTTAAAGACCCGAATCGGGTTGATGCCGCGCAGCAAAAGAAGCGCAGGCAGCACGATGAGCATCTGAATGAAGTTGGCTGAGAGCACCGTTGCAAAATAGGTGCCAAGACCGCCCACGGCAACACCGGCGTTGATTTCTTTGGCCAGCACCGTGAAAAAGCCGAAGATACCCAACGGAAGAATCATGATGATCCAGCCCACCAGCGTGAAGAGCACAGCCTGAAGGCCCGAGAAAAAGGCCATCAGCACGCGCTGTTCGCGGCTGTCATGCGGCAGTTTGGCAATGGCGATACCGACGGCGGCGGCAATTAACAGAACCGAAAGCACGTTGGCCGACAAGAACGGCGCGATCGCGTTGTCGGGGACAACGGATGTGATGTAGTCAAAGTAACTCTTGCCCTTGATGCCGGCGATGGCGGCCGACGCTTCGGTCGTATCGCTTAGGGTTACGTTGGCGGGCGAAAAGACTTCAAAAAGAATCGCTGCCAGCGAGGCGGCCAAAATTGTGGTCAGAAGCGTGTAGAAAACGCTGTGACGGAAAATGCGTCCGGATTCCGTAGAACGCGAAATCTGAGAGAGCGTGGCAATGATCGATACGGCGATGATCGGGACCGCGATGAAACGGAACAGACGAATGAAGATCGTCGAAATGAATTCGCCCGTCTGAATCCAAAATTCGGAACCGTAAAAGCCGTTGATGAGGCCCAAAATGATGGCGATGACATAGAGGACGGCTTGAATCGTCTGCATCCGTTTTTCGTGCGGATTCATCACCGGGCGCTGCATCTGTGTGGAGTCTGCAGTCATTTTTTTTCTCCCCGAGGTCAAACTTTTTGAAAAGTCGACTTTTTTATGGTGTGAGTTCGCCGAACTCAATCAAACCCAAGTTATCAGCTGAGTTCGTCGAAAGGGCAGGCACGGGCGCGTACCTGCCCAGAAGTTTCATTAAGGGCAGGGACTACGGTGTGACGTAGGTTGCCGTGATTTTTGCGGTTGCCAGAGCCATGGCGTTGAGCATGAAGCCTGCGTTGGCGGCGGTGGCGCCGTCGGGCAGGTCAAGTTTTTCCACCGGCAGTGCCCAAACCGTAAATACGTAGCGGTGCATGCCGTGTCCCGAGGGAGGACAGGCGCCGCCAAAGCCTTTGGTGCCGTAGTCTGTTGTCAGTTCACGTGCCGGAGCCGCAAGCTTTGCTCCTTCGGCCAGCGTTGTGACATTGGACGGAATGTCGAGTGCAACCCAATGCCACCAGCCGGAACCAGTCGGAGCGTCCGGATCGTAGCAGGTGACCGCAAAACTCTTTGTTCCCGCCGGGAAGTCGCCCCAGGAAAGTTCGGGAGACAGGTTGCCCCCGTTAAGGGAGTGCTTGGCGGGCATGCGGGAGCCTTCTTCAAGGCTCGGGGACTTCAGATACATAATTAATCCTTTCGAAAATTTGTCGTGCCGTGAAGGCTAGCCGACATATATCTGCCGATTCTATCTGACCGCTCGTATAAAAACCTTGAGAAACTTCTGTCAAAAGACGTAGTCCGGCACAAAGAGGCAAAAAAGGGCGAACCACACCGGATTCGCCCTTCAGACAATCAGATCAGATGTTTGACCGGATTATTCCCATTCAATTGTGGCAGGCGGCTTGCCCGAGACATCGTAGACGACGCGATTGATGCCCTTCACTTCGTTGATAATGCGGTTGGAGACGGTGGCCAAAAGCGAGTACGGCAGTTCAGACCACTTAGCAGTCATGAAGTCGCTCGTTTCAACGGAACGCAGGCTCACAACCCAGTCGTAAGTGCGGCCATCGCCCATGACGCCCACGCTCTTGACGGGCAGGAATACAACGAAAGCCTGACTTACCTTGTCGTACCAGCCGGCGCGGCGCAGTTCTTCGATGAAGATGGCGTCGGCTTCGCGCAACAGATCGGCATATTCACGCTTGACTTCACCCAGGATACGAACGCCCAGACCCGGCCCCGGGAACGGATGACGGTAAACCATTTCGTAGGGAAGACCAAGTTCGACACCGAGTTCACGCACTTCGTCCTTAAAGAGCGAACGCAACGGTTCGAGCAGCTTTAGGTGAAGCGTTTCAGGCAGACCGCCCACGTTGTGGTGGCTCTTGATGGTTTTGGCCTTCTTGGTCTTGGCCCCGGCCGATTCAATGACGTCAGGATAGATCGTGCCTTGAGCAAGCCACTTGGCGTTGGAGAGCTTTTCGGCCTCTTCCTGGAAGACATTTACGAATTCGCGACCGATGATTTTGCGCTTCTGTTCAGGATCGGTGACGCCGGCGAGTTCTCCCATGAAGCGATCGACGGCGTCGACCACAATGAGCTTCAGGCCCATGTTCTTTTCGAAGGTTTCGCGAACTTGTTCGCGTTCACCCTTGCGCAGCAGACCGTTGTCGACGAATACGCAGGTGAGCTTGTCGCCAATGGCGCGGTGAATGAGTGCGGCGGCAACCGAGCTGTCTACACCGCCCGACAAACCGAGGATCACTTCCTCTCCGTTGGTCTGCTGGCGGATCATTTCGACGGCTTCGGCGATGTAGTCGCCCATCACCCAATCAGGCTTGCAGTGGCAGATATCCGTGACAAAGCGCTTGAGCATGACGCTGCCCTGCACGGTGTGCGTGACTTCCGGATGGAACTGCACGGCGTAGAAACCGCGGGTTTCATCGGCCATGCCGGCGATCGGGCAGGAGGGCGTTGAGCACATCAGCTTAAAGCCTTCGGGCATGACGGTGACTTTGTCGCCGTGGCTCATCCAAACCTTGAGCATGCCTTCGCCTTCGGGACCTTTGAAGTCTTCGATGCCTTCAAGAAGTTTGGTGTGGTTGTGGGCGCGCACTTCGGCGTAGCCGAATTCACGCTTGGAGCCGCTTTCTACGCGACCGCCCAGCTGCTGGGCCATCGTCTGCATGCCGTAGCAGATGCCGAGCACGGGAACGCCGGCACTGAACACGGCCGGACTCACCTGATCGTTGGACTCTTCGTAGGCGCTCATGTGAGAGCCTGACAGAATGATGCCCTTGGGATTGAATTCGCGGATGAAGTCGGCGGAAACGTCGTTGGGGTGCACTTCGCAGTACACATGAGCTTCACGCACACGGCGTGCGATGAGCTGCGTCACCTGGCTTCCGAAATCGAGAATAAGAATGCGATCGTGTAGCATGTCTGGAAATTTGAGCGGTGCGGGGCCGCCGTCAGCGGGCAAGTTGGCAAAAATTTTGCTTGAGAGGCGGCGGTAAAAAGAAACGGCGCGGGGTAGAACCCGCGCCGCGCTATTTTAACCTACCTAGGCAGGATTAGTTTTCCTGACGGTAGTTCGGGGCTTCCTTCGTGATCTTCACGTCGTGGACGTGGCTTTCACGCCAGCCGGCGGCCGTGATTTCAACGAATTCGGCGCGAGAGCGCATTTCGTCGATCGTGCGGCAGCCGCAGTAGCCCATCGAGGAGCGCAGACCACCGGCCATCTGGTAGAGGATCGTTACCACGGAGCCCTTGAACGGCACCATGCCTTCGATGCCTTCCGGCACGAGCTTGTCGAGATTGCCCGAGTTGTTGTCCTGGAAGTAGCGGTCGGCGGAACCCTTGAACATGGCGCCCAGAGAGCCCATGCCGCGGTAGCTCTTGTAGGAGCGGCCCTGATAGAGGATCACTTCGCCCGGAGCTTCTTCGGTACCGGCAAGCATACCGCCCATCATGACGCAGTTGGCGCCGGCAGCGATGGCCTTGGCGATGTCGCCCGAGAAGCGGATGCCGCCGTCGGCGATCAGAGGAACGCCGGTGCCTTCAAGCGCTTCGGCAACGTTGCTGATGGCGGAAATCTGAGGAACGCCCACGCCGGCCACGATACGGGTCGTGCAGATGGAGCCCGGACCGATACCGACCTTGACGGCGTCGGCACCGTGGTCAACCAGAGCGCGGGCTGCGGCGCCGGTGGCGATGTTGCCGCCGATCACCTGCAGGTTGGGATAGTTCTTCTTAACCCATGCCACGCGGTCAAGCACGCCCTTGCTGTGGCCGTGAGCCGTGTCGACGACAACTACGTCCACGCCGGCTTCAACGAGCAATTCGAGACGCTCTTCGGTACCGGCACCCACGCCGATCGAGGCGCCTGCCAGCAGCTTGCCTTCGCTGTCCTTGGCGGCATAGGGATGTTCGGTAGCCTTGATGATGTCTTTGACAGTAATGAGGCCGCAGAGGTTGAAGTCCTTGTCGACCACGAGCACGCGTTCAAGACGATTTTCGTGCATCAAACGCTTGGCTTCGTCGAGGCTGGAACCTTCTTGGACGGTCACGAGACGATCGCGCGGAGTCATCACTTCGCGTACGGGGGCTTCCATGCGGGATTCGAAGCGAAGGTCGCGGTTGGTGACCATGCCCAGAACGTGACGGCCTTCCACGACCGGAACACCGCTGATGCGGTGTTCCTGGCACATACGGATCACGTCGCCCACGAGCATGTCGGGACCGACCGTGATCGGGTCGCTCACTACGCCCGATTCGTGGCGCTTGACCTTGGCGACTTCAGCAGCTTGCTGCTGAGCCGTGAGATTCTTGTGGATGATGCCGATGCCGCCTTCCTGTGCCATGGCGATGGCCAGGTTGGCTTCGGAAACCGTGTCCATAGCGGCGGACACCATCGGAAGATTCAGGGTAATTTCGCGAGTCAGACGCGTGCGCAGTTGCACATCGCGGGGGAGAACTTCAGAGTAGGCGGGGACGAGCAGAACGTCGTCGAAGGTGAGTGCCTTCTGCAGGAGACGCATTTTCGGTAACCTCAAAGCAAAAAAAAAACGGGTCGCAGTGCCGGACGTTCGCCCAAGAGGCCCCGGATGCTTTTGGTTAACCTCACATTATAGGCACAAAATGTGTCCTATTGAAAGAGGTTTTGGGATTTAAAACGAAAAAATTTTAGGCCTCTGTGTCGTCCAGAGGCTTGATGAGCTGATGAATGCCGCCGTGACGCGGGCGCGGAACGGCCGTGCGCTCCTTGTTTTGCGCGCGCAGACGGCGCACTTCCATGGGCGAAAGCGTCAGTTCTACGGCAATATCGATGCGATCGTCTGGGTTCAGAACGGTCTCGGGCGTGCATTTTTCGCAGAAGATGCCGCAGGAGGTCTCGCGGGGAAAGCCGGCCGCTTTGAGTGCATCGGCAACAACGGCGCCCTTGGGAACGTCGAGTTCATGCAGCTCGGCACCGCCTTTTCGTCTGGGACAACACAAATAAACGCGCATGAGTGTCGTGGGTATGAAAAAGCGCGGGTCAAGGGCTCAACCTTTTGCCGCGCTTTATTTGCTTTTGCTATTGCGGGTTAAAGAACAACGCAGGGCGCTTCGCCGGCAGGCAGTTCACGGATTTCGCCGATCGTGTACACGGTCTCGCCTTCGGCTTCAAAGAGTGCCTTGGTGCGTTCGGCGTCAGCTGCGTCGACCACGATGGCCATGCCGATGCCGTTATTGAATACGCGATGCATTTCGTGGGCATCAATGTTGCCCTTTTCCTGCAGCCAGTCAAAGATGGCCGGACGCTTCCAGCTGTCGGCGTGTACGACACATTGCGTGCCTTCGGGCAACACACGGGGAATGTTTTCCACCAGACCACCGCCCGTGATGTGAGCCATGCCCTTGATTTTCACGGACTTCATCACATTGAGCACCTGCTTGACATAGATGCGTGTGGGTTCCATTGCGCGGTCGGCGAGCGTAGCACCGTCGAAGGGCATCTGCCAGTCGGCGCCCGAAACTTCCACCACTTTGCGGATGAGCGAGAAGCCGTTGGAGTGGGGGCCGGAGCTGGCCAGACCGATCACGACGTCGCCCGGCTTAATGCTCTTGCCGTCAATGATTTCGTCTTTTTCCACGATGCCCACGGCAAAGCCCGCAAGATCGTATTCGCCGTCGGGATACATGCCCGGCATTTCTGCCGTCTCACCGCCGATCAGAGCGCAGCCGGCGAGTTCGCAGCCATGCGCAATGCCCTTGACCACACGTTCGGCCGTGTCCACGTCAAGTTTGCCGCAACCGAAATAATCAAGGAAAAAGAGGCTTTTGGCACCCTGAACGAGAATGTCGTTGACGCTCATGGCCACCAGATCCTGACCGACCGTATCGTGACGGTTGAGCTGGAAGGCAAGCATGAGCTTGGTTCCTACGCCGTCAGTGCCGGAAACGAGCACCGGGTTTTTATAGTCTTTGCTGATTTCAAAGAGAGCGCCGAATCCGCCGATGGAACCGAGCACGCCCGGAATCATGGTGCGCTTGGCAGCGGGTTTGATGCGATCGACAAGTTCATCGCCGTTGTCAATGGAGACGCCGGCGGCGGCATAGGAAAGCTGAGTCATTGTTTTGATGGGGCAGTCAAGAGAATTTAGAACGCCGAAGCCGGCTTCGCGCTAAACTTAAGCGCCATGCCGACGTTTGCCTTGAATCCGACATTTTAGCCCACTCGGATACAAGCTGTCTTCCTTGAAGACGTTTACCGAAGCAAATGCCGACGTGCCCGCTTTTCTGTTACACCTTTTCGAGCACTGCAGAACTCAATTGAACGCGCAGCCTACCGAACAACTTTTGCTCAATCTCGTGGAGCCCGAAGCACCGACGCTGGACAATTTCCGTGTCGGCAGCAATGCTGAGCTTTTGGCTGCGTTGCGTGATTGCAAGAAGGGACTGGGGCCGCAGTTCATTTACATATGGGGACCACCCGGCAGCGGTCGTTCGCATCTGTTACGAGCCATTACGCCGACTCAGCGCATGCGTGTGCCCGAATACGATGAGCAGACGCTTTTTTACACGGTTGACAATGTCGAGCGACTCGACAATGAGGATCTCGAACGGTTGTTCTTTCTGATGAACGATGTGCGTTCGCACCCGCAGGCGCGCATTGTTTGTGCGGGCACCATTCGACCTGCGGACCTCAACATCCGCGACGACGTGAAGACACGTCTGATGTGGGGACTGACATACCAGTTGCGATATTTGTCTGCTGACGAAGCGGGTGAAGAATTCCTGCGTCTGGCTCGTGAGCGCGGCATTGAGTTCGATTCGGCCCAGAGACGTTGGATCGAAGCTCGCTGCCCGCGAGACATGCGCGGATTACGGCGTTTTTTAGATGCGGTCGATGAGAAGGCCGTCCGCGAACATCGGCGCATCACCACGGTCCTGTTGGATGCGACGCTCAAAGATGTTCTTTCTAAGAACTGAGGAAGAATTTGTGAAGCTTGTTGTTTACGACCTTGATCACACGTTGATGCCCATCGATACGGGGGATATCTGGTGCAAGTGGCTCCTCAGGGCCTGCGAAAAGACTGTGCGTGTAACTGCAGAAGAAACGCTTAATCGTTTTACGCGCGAATATATCGAGCAGACATTGAATATTGATGAGTACGAAATGTGGCAGATGCAGTTTCTGGCTCAGTTCAATCGTGCGGATTTGGATGCGGCTCGCAAAGCCTATCGTGCGGAGGTACTTGAAAAAATTCTTCCTGCAAGTTCCGTCAGAATTGTCAATGAGGCCAAGCAAACGGGCGCCGTCACAGCGATCTGTTCGGCCACTTACAGCTATGCCACGCAGCCTTCCGCCGACTTGTTCGGCGTGGATTACCTGTTGTCGGTCAGGCCGCAGGAAGACCAATCCGGCAATTTCACCGGTCGCTGGATTGAGCCGATCACGTATCAGCAGGGCAAGGTGACGGCTGTTGAAAAACTCGTTGGTGAGTTGAAGCGACTGGGCACGACGATCGACGAATACGAATTCTGGTCGGACAGCGACGCCGATCTTGCCCTTTTTGAGTATGTTGACAAAAAGGGAGGGCGCTGTTGCGTCGTGAATGCAAGGGAGACGTTGCTGCGCATTGCGAGCGAGCGCGGCTGGTGTGTGACGGACAGTTACACTCAGGCAGAGTACGACTTTGCGGCGCAGCTTGTTGCCAAAGCGCTGGCAAATCGAGAAAATGCGCCTCGTCTTTTGAGAAAAAGAAAGGAAAAGAGCCGCATGCAAATCAATAGAAGAGCGGACGAACGGAGTAAAGAATAAGTGTTTGATTACGTCAAGCGCATGATCGCCTCCATCGTGGGGCGCAACAATCACGAGGTCAATAAGGAGCCTCGCATTATTAAGGCAAGCGAACACGGCATTGATCCGAAACTGGTGAGCTTTGCCGCGGTGCGTACGTGCTCAATTTTGCAGCAGCGCGGTTACAAAGCCTACGTTGTGGGCGGCGCTGTGCGTGATTTGTTGCTCGGGGTCAAGCCCAAAGATTTCGATGTGGCCACTGATGCCACGCCCGAACAGGTTAAGCGTGCTCAGCGTCGTGCCTTCATCATCGGACGTCGTTTCCGCCTGGTGCATGTGGTGTTCGGAAACGAAATTGTTGAATGTTCGACATTCAGAGCACTGGATGCTTCGGGCGTTCGCAAGGATGCTTCCGGCCGCGTCATTTCCGACAACATTTTCGGGGAGATGTGGGAAGACGCAGCGCGTCGCGACTTTACGATCAATGCGCTTTACTACGATCCGTCGACGGGGGACATTTACGATTATCACGGCGGCTACGAGGATATTCGACGCAAGACGCTACGCATGATCGGTTATCCGCAGGCGCGCTATCGAGAGGACCCGGTGCGCATGATGCGTGCCGTGCGTATTTCTGCCAAGTTGGGTTTCAGGATTGAAAAAAGCGCGGATCGAGCCATCGCGGAAATGGCGCCGTTGCTCGGCAATGTGCCTGCTGCCCGTCTGTTTGACGAAATGGTCAAGCTTTTTACGTGCGGCCGTGCAGAAGAGTGTTTGCTCAAACTTCGTGCCGCAGGTCTGCATCGTTCGCTTTTGCCGATGCTCGATGTCATTCTTGATGAGCCCGACGGCGAGAAGTTTCTGATGCTCGCGCTCAAGCGCACCGACGAGCGTATCGCCGTGGGTAAAAAGATTTCACCTGCGTTCCTGTTTGCCACGCTTTTGTGGCCCCAAGTGAAAAAGCGCTGGGACGCCTATCAGAAGTCTTCGACAAGCAATAAGGGTTCGGCAAGAGCCATGGCGCTTTACTCGGCTGCCGAAGAGGTGATCGCCACGCAATCGGCAAAACTTGCCATTCAGTGCCGCTTTGTTGCCGACATGAAGCTTATCTGGATGCTGCAGCTTCGATTCGAACGGCGCACCGGCAAGAATCCCTATACCCTCGTCGAGCATCCTAAGTATCGAGCTGGGTATGACTTCATGCTTCTGCGCAGTGCTTTGGGGCATGTTCCCGAGAGCCTCGTGCACTGGTGGGAAGATTTTGTCGACGCAGATGAACAAAAGCGCGCTGACATGGTGGCTCAGGCCGAGGTCGAAGCGCGTCGCACGGCTACCCAAGCGCGAGCCGGCTCTAAGAGTCGTCAAAAAGAGCAGCGCGACGAAGAGCGCTTCACGGAAGAGGCCACACGCTACGAGCCTCGCAATAAGTCCCCCCGACGTCGCCGATCTTCGGCGGAAAAGGCCGGAGTCGAGAAGCAGACAAGTGAAGCAAAGCTTGCAGAAAAGACTGACGATGCCGCTTCTGTTGTTTCGGCTAAGCCCAAACGCCGCCGTCGCCGTCCTAAAAGTGACAAGGCAGAATCCAAGCTTGAACCGTCATGACCGAAGCCGTAATCGCGTTGGGTGCCAATCTGGGCGAGCCCAAAAAGGCGCTTGAACAAGCGCTCAAAAGGATCAGTGAGATTGAGCAGACGAGGTTGCTCAAGGTAAGCTCTTTTTACCGCACGGCACCAGTTGACTCTTCCGGACCCGACTATGTCAATGCTGTTGCGACGGTGGAAACGGAATTGGAACCGGAGGCGTTGTTGCGCGCACTTTTTGTCATTGAAAACGAAGCGCATCGCGTTCGTCCGGAGGGAGTACACAATGCTCCGCGCACGTTGGATTTGGATCTGCTTTTATACGGTGACGTGGTTCAGCAGACACCTTTTCTGACTCTGCCGCACCCGCGCATGCACGAACGCGCTTTTGTGCTGGTTCCGCTTTTGGAAATTAAGCCGGACTGCCGGATTCCCGGTAAGGGGGCTGCCGGTGACTTTCTAGAAAGTGTCCAGGATCAGGCGATTAACCGCCTGCCGTGAAAAAAGCTTTGCGTCCAATGCGAAATACCTAGCAACACAAGTGTTATTTCGTGCGAAAATTATCGGCAATTTTCGATTGCCCGCGTTCATGCCTCAGAAGACGCGGCTGCGATAACAAGAACGAAGTGCCCAATGGGCAAAACGGAGGAACACAAAGTGAAAAGTAAGATTTTTGCCACGCTTGCCGCCGGTGTCATGGCGTTAGCTTCCTTTGCCGCGAGTGCTGCCGATACGCTTCGCGTCGGTACGCATCCGACCTTTGCGCCCTTTGAGTTCCTCGACAGCGCCAGTCGTGAATACGTCGGTTTCGACATGGATATGATCCGCGAAATCGGCAAGCGCATGAACGTTGAGGTGGAATTCGTCAACATGGGTTTTGACGGCCTGATTCCCGCGCTGATGACCAACAACATCGATATCGTGGTGAGCGGTGTAACTATTACAGAAGAACGTAAAAAGCGCGTTGACTTCTGCGAACCCTATTACCAGGCCGGTCAGGGCCTGATGATTCGTGCCGGAGACGAAGCCAAGTATCAGAAGATCGAAGATCTGCACAACAAGACGATTGCCGTGCAGATTGGCACGACCGGCGCCGAAGTGGCCAAGGGCATCCCTGGTACCAAGATCAAGGCTTTCAACACAAGTGCAGAAGCCTTCATGGACCTGAAGATGAACGGTAGTGATGTGGTGATTACCGACCGCCCGGTGATCGGCTACTTTCTGGTGACCAATGCGCGTGCCGCCAAGGGCCTTAAGCGCCAGCCCATGCAGTTTGACAGCGAGTATTTCGGATTTGCGGTCAAGAAGGGCAATACGGAATTGCGCGACAAGGTCAATGCTGCCATGAAGAGCATGAAAGATGACGGTACTTACGACAAGATCTACGCCAAGTGGTTCGGCGAGTCTTAAGCGTCTGAAAAATTGTTAAGATCAAGTGGCCGCCTGAATGACGCTCAAGCGGCCGTTTATTTTTTGCCTTTGGTCTGATTCTTCGTTTTCGCTCTTTCTGATGGAAAACTCCACAAAGATTTTGGCTGGCGCCACGTGTGCTCTGGCGGTTGCGGCTGTCGGCGGTTGCTGGTTTTACGGTATCTATTCGGCCGGAAAAACATTTGATGAAACGGCTATCAGCAATTTTTCGACCGTGTTGCCCGCTGAACTTGCTGCTCGGGTAACGCAGTACGAGGGCGGATTTTTCAAAAAAACGTTTCAAGTGACGTTTGAAGCCGTGGGAGGTATCCAACTCGGAACGTTCAACGGACAGGCCTATCCCGGGCTTACGACGAAAGTGGAGCTCACGCGTGCGCCTGATACCAACTTCGAGCAGGGGCTGTTGAGAGCGGGTGTGCAGAACTTTGATGATCGCATCGAAGTGTCGTATACGGCGTGGGACGCTATCACGTCCGGTAGCCAGGCTCTGCCGAGCGCTCGACTCACATACAAAATCAAGCCGTTTACGGTTGTGGCCGGCGGACAGTGTTCATTTGAAGACTTTGAGTTCGATATTGAAACGGGTAAGACTCTGGAGATTCGTGCCCGCACGCCGGGTTTATCCTGTCGACCGGTCGGCCAACCGGAACTGAAACTCGGCAAGTTTGAGTTTTCTTTTGTGTCGGATGCCGAACCCATAGCCAAAGCACTTAATGGCGAAAATTCGGGACTTGCACAAACATCCTTGACAATGAAGCTCGGTTCGATGGTGGGGGCTGCAGCTCGCTTTGACGGATTTGATTTCAAACTTGATCTGAAGCCGGAAGAAGGGGCAAAAACGTGGACCGAAACCTTGAGCTTCAGGCTCAAGAACCCGGCTTCTCCGGCTCTTTATCTGGAGCTCGGACAGATCGGCGCGATTGATGACGTCAGCGGTTCGGTACGTGTCACAGGCATTACTGAGGAGCTCTGTGAGCAGGTTGCGCAGATTCTGCTCGGTCCGTCATATCTGCACGATGATTTGCTGACGCTGACTCTGATGAGAGGTATTCAAAACGACGGGGTGGCTGTCGAAATTGATCCGCTTTCCGTGTCGATTGACGGAAGTCGTGCAACTTTGTCGGGTGCTTTGAGGGCTGAATCGACCGGGCAAGGAAATCAGCCTGTCGGTCGTTTCCAATTTGAGTCGGACGAATCCATTTTGCCGCCGGAGTTGATTGCCGATGCGCTTATGCAGGGCTTTGTCAAGCAGGAAAAGAACAAGATCAAGAGCGAAATCGTGCTCACGCCTGAGTACGGAACGGCCAATGGACTGCAGCTGTATTGACGTAATACGAAGGTCGGATGTTCGTGTCTTCTCACCGGAATCGGCCTCAAAAAAGACTGAGTCAGAGGAAGGTCTAAAAAATTTGATCGCACTCTTGCATTTTTCGAAAAGCTCTGTAAAATGCGCATCTCTTCGAGAGATAAACGCCTCGAAGATGAAAAGTGTGCCGGTGTAGCTCAGCTGGTAGAGCAGCGCATTCGTAATGCGAAGGTCGGATGTTCGAATCCTCTCACCGGCACCACTTACTCCCTTAAACGGGAAAACAAAATGCCTCAACAGCCGAGTTGTCGTGCTTTGAGGCTTTTTTGTTGGTTTCTTTCCTTAGGAAATTGATTTTTAAGGGAAAACCGAATAACATTACGCGCTTTCACATCCTTGCCACACCGATACGACGCTCGGGTGGCTTATTTCCGTAAGGAGGAATCAATGCGTCATTACGAACTGTGCGTCATCGTGCACCCGGATCAGTCCGAACAGGTTCCCGCGATGATCGAACGTTACAAGAATCTCGTCCTCGAACAGGGTGGCCAGGTCCACCGTGTTGAAGACTGGGGCCGTCGTCAACTCGCCTACCCGATTCAGAAGCTCGTCAAGGCTCACTATGTTCTGATGAACATCGAATGCACGGACGCTACGCTTGCTGAAATCGAAAACGGATTCCGTTTCAACGACGCCATCCTGCGTCACCTCGTTGTCAAGACCAAGAAGGCCGAAACCGCTCCTTCCGTCATGATGAAGAGCGTTGAAAAGGAAGAAGCCAAGAAGGTTGCAGCCGAACCCGCCGTTGAACAGGCTCCGGCTGAAGTTGAAACCGCCGAACAGGCTTAATCCAAACAGATTTTTAGATCGTCGCGAGAGTGGATTCTGACAACAGCATCGTCATTAGCGCGGTTCTGGTTGAAAAAAAAGAACTGTGTTACACGCCGGCAGGAATTGCGGTTTTTGAAGCCAAGTGTCATTACGCTGGGCAGCAGTTTGAAGCCGGAGCGATGCGAAAAGTAGAGTTTGATTTCACGGCCATGTCGTTTGCCGATACGGCAACGAGACTCGATAAAGTCGAACTTGGCAAGACGCTGGAGATGAAAGGATTTATCGCGCAGCGTTCACTCAGAAGCTCAAAGCTGACGGTCCATATCACGGAATTCAAAATTAGGAGTTGAAAAATGGCTTTTGGTGCAAAAGGTAAGGGCAAGCCCCGCCGTGCCAACCAACAGAATGCGCTCTTCAAGCGCAAGAAGTTCTGCCGTTTCACGGTTGAACATGTCGAACAGATCGACTACAAGGATATCGATACCCTGCGCGACTTCATTCAGGAAAACGGCAAGATCATGCCGGCTCGCCTGACCGGTACGAAGGCGCACTACCAGCGCCAGCTCGATACGGCGATCAAGCGCGCTCGCTTCCTCGCTTTGCTGCCCTACACCGATAACCAGGGGACCCGTTAATCATGCAAGTCATTCTTCTCGAAAAGATCAATCACCTCGGTGATCTCGGTGCCATCGTTAAGGTTAAGGATGGCTATGCCCGTAACTTCCTGATCCCCCAGGGCCACGCCAAGCGTGCGACCAAGGCTGCGATCGAAGAATTCGAAGCTCGCCGTGCCGAACTCGAACGCCTGCAGGCTGAACGTATCGCTCAGGCTCAGGAAACGGCTGAAAAGCTCAACGGCCAGGTGATCGAAATCACGAGCAAGGCCGGCGTTGACGGCCGTCTGTTCGGTTCTGTGACCAACGCCGACATCGCTGAAGCTGTTGACAAGCTCGGCTTCCAGATCAAGAAGAGCCAGGTTCGTACGCCGCTCGGCGCCATCAAGAGCGTGGGCGACTTCACGATCACGATCGGCCTTCTCACCGACATCACCGCCGACATCGTCGTGCGCGTGGTTGCCGAAGCCGCCTAATTTTTCGGTAGGTGCCTCCACACAGGAGGCATCGACTTGAAAAGTCGGGACGAAACCGGATCTTTCCGCAGGGAGAGGTTCGGTTTTTTTATGCTCAAAGTCAACGTGTGAGCTTCGTTTTGACGGTGTAACCGCACGTTGCCGACTCTGTTCGCTGGTGCTGTCATCCGTTAAGATAGGGCACTTCACAAAATTGAATATTGTAGGTTTGGTATGGCCGGATTTGATGACGAGATTCCCGCTGGAGCAATGGATGAATTGATCTCCGCAGACACGGAAGATATGTTGCCTGATGTGCCTCTGTCGGCGCAGACACCAGTGATGTCGAATGGTTCCCATGATCCGGAAGTGGCCTCCGTGCGCTTGCCGCCGCAGTCGGTAGAAAGCGAGCAAAGTGTCTTGGGCGGTCTGATGCTTGACAACAACGCGTTCGATCAGGTGGCCGACGTTCTTACGCCTGACGATTTCTATCGTCGCGAACACCGTGTGATCTATGAAAAGATCCAGCAGATGTGTTCCGAAGGGCGCCCCGCGGACATCGTTACGGTCTACGGAGAGCTCGAAGCCGAAGACAAAGCGCGCGAAATCGGCGGGTTGGCCTATCTCAACAGTCTGGTGAACAGTACGCCGGCGGCTGCCAATATTCGTCGCTATGCCGAAATCGTGCGCGACCGCTCGATTCTGCGTCAGCTCATCACCGCAGGCGAAGAGATTGCCACGAGCGCACTTTCACCCGAAGCAGCCGATGTACCCACGCTGTTGGATCAGGCGCAGGCCAAGGTCTTTGCCATTGATGAAAAATCCAATAAGGGCAAGCGTGGTTTTCGAGTGCTTGAGGAACTTGCCGGTGAAGTCACGCAAGAAGTGCAGCAGCTCTATCAGATGCGCAATACCGACGATGTCACTGGATTGCCCACGAGCTTCAAGATTCTCGACCGTATGACATCTGGTCTGCAAAAGGGCGATTTGATCATCGTTGCCGGTCGTCCTTCGATGGGTAAGACTTCGTTTGCCATGAACATTGCCGAATATGCCGGACTGACGCTTAAGATGCCGGTTGCCATCTTCTCGATGGAAATGAGTTCGGTGCAGCTCTGCAAGCGTCTGATTAGTTCCGTGGGCAGAATTGACGCGCAGAAAATGCGCCGCGGCCGATTCGATGATGCCGATTGGCAGCGCTACACGGAAACCGTAAGCTTAATGAGCCAGGCGCCGTTTTACATTGACGACACAGGCAACCTTTCGGTCAACGAATTGCGCAGTCGTGCTCGTCGTTTGGCGCGAAAAACGGGTGGTTTGTCTCTTATCGTTGTGGACTATTTGCAGCTGATGCGCGGTTCAAGCAAGAGCTCGATGGAAAACCGCGCTACGGAAATTTCTGAAATTTCCCGTGGTCTCAAAGGTCTGGCGCGTGAAATGGAAGTACCGATTATTGCGCTCTCGCAGTTAAACCGCGGCGTGGATGCACGAGCCGACAAACGTCCGATGATGAGCGACCTGCGCGAATCGGGTGCTATCGAACAGGACGCCGATATCATCATGTTCATTTACCGCGACTGGGTTTACAACAAGGAGTCCGGGGATCCGAATCTGGCTGAAATCATCATCGGCAAGCAACGTAACGGTCCTACCGGCGTGATCAATATGCGTTTTGACGGTCAGTACACACGCTTTGACAACCTGGCCGAAGAGGGCGACGTACCGCCCGAGTACCAGTAACGTTTTTTATGGAGCGGCGAAACCGATCTCGGCTTGATGGTACGCGGATTTCCGCCGGTATCAGCTACAAAAAGTTGAGGCTGCTGGAACCTCGAACCACCTACTTAACAGAATTTAGAAAGGAGGCGGCGCTTCCTCCCCTGCATAAATGCAGGGGTTTCTGCGCCGAATTTCTATGATCGACACATTGCTTTCAGTGGACTGGACCGGAATCGTTTTATGGATCTGCGTGGTGGCGCTGATTCTCTGCGGCGTGGCCGGAACCGTGGTGCCGGCTTTGCCCGGTATTCCTATGATTTTTCTAGGCGCATTGCTGGCTGCCTGGATCGGAGACTTTCAACACATTACCTGGGTGCCGTTGGTGGTGCTCGGAGTACTCACCATCATTGGGCTGGCTGTCGATTGGGTAGCTCAGACCATGGGAGCGCAACGGGCGGGTGCTTCGAAATGGGGCATTATGGGCTCTCTGGTCGGTACCGTCGCCGGGCTTTTCATGGGCATTGTCGGCATTCTTTTTATGCCGCTGGTAGGAGCCTTCATCGGGGAATACATTGCGCAGCGCGATTTACGCGTCGCCGGTAATGTCGGCTGGGCGACCTGGGTCGGTATGATGGTGGGAACCGTCGTCAAGCTCGGTCTGTCTTTTGTCATGATCGGCATCATGTGTTTTGCGCTTTGGTTCTGAGTCGAATCTTAAAATGAAGAAACGGGAGGTCGAACGAGTCGACTTCCCGTTTTTCATGGCGCTGCCGTTTAGAGAACTTCGCTGGCGTAGTCAGCCAAACGGCTACGTTCGCCGCGCTGCAGCGTGATGTGGCCTGCATGGGACCATCCGCGGAACTTCTCAACGACGTAGGTGAGCCCTGAGGAACCCTCGGTTAGGTAGGGCGTATCGATCTGCGCGATATTGCCCATGCAGACGATCTTGGTACCCGGACCTGCGCGTGTGATGAGCGTTTTCATCTGCTTGGGCGAGAGGTTCTGTGCCTCGTCAATAATGACGAATTTGTTTAGGAATGTTCTGCCACGCATAAAACTCATGGACTTGATGCGGATGCGGCTACGGATGATGTCGGCCGCGGCGCTTCGTCCCCAGCTGCCGGCACCGCGGTCAGCCTTGTTGAGCACTTCCAGATTGTCTTCCAGAGCGCCCATCCAGGGGGTCATCTTTTCTTCTTCAGTGCCGGGTAAAAAGCCGATTTCCTCACCGACGCTCACTGTGGCACGGGTAAAGATGATTTCGGAAAAGCGGCGCTCTTCCAGAGTTTGTGCAAGCGCTGCCGCCAATGTAATGAGCGTTTTGCCAGTTCCGGCTTGTCCGAGCAGCGTTACAAAATCAATGTCCGGATTCATAAGAAGATTCAGTGCCAGAGACTGTTCCAAATTGCGGGCGTGCACACCCCAGACGGCGTTGCGCGGCTGCATGAAGTCCTTGATTGTACAAAGCGTGGCGACACCTTCGGCAACGCTTTTGACCTGGCCCACAAAAGAGCCGTCTGTCGCCGCGACGAACTGATTGACTGAAAGACTCATTGCCAGCGGACCTTCGAAGCTGTACCAAACGCAGCCGTCGCTTTGCCAGCTCTTGAGGTTGTGAGTTTGCTTTTCCCAGAAGTCGGGTGCGACCGAAGCGCAGCCGGTGAAGATCAGATCGGCGTCGTCAATGGCCTTGTCGTTGAAGTAGTCCTCGGCCGTGAGCCCCATCGCTGTAGCTTTGATGCGGATGTTGATGTCTTTGCTCACGAGCACCACGCGCTTATTGGGAAAGAGCTCGGGCAGGGCGCGCACGACGGCCAAAATCATATTGTCAGCCTTGTCGTGTGGAAGGCCTGCCGGCAGTTCGCGGGGATTGAATCCGAAGTCCTGAAAATAGAGTTTGCCCCGGGCTTCTTTGTTGCCGAGCGCGGCCAGTTCCACGCCGTCTTGAATGGGGCCCGTGCCTGATTCGATCAAGCGATCAATCGTACGGCTTACCTGACGCGCATTGCGAGCGATGTCGGTTGTACCGGTTTTGTGGTTGTCAAGCTCTTCGAGCGTGACCATCGGCAGATAGACGTCGTGCTCCTGAAAGCGAAAGAGGCATGTCGGATCGTGCAGCAAAACGTTGGTGTCCAGTACAAAGATGCGCGGCAGTTGGCCAGTGGAACTCGAACGCGGACTGCGAAGACGGGCGACGTTGGTGGCTTTTTCGGGAATAACGGCAGTTGGTTCGGAAGCAGTGGCAGCCAGGGTTGAAGGAGTTTTCTTGACGGTCTTGCTCGATTTCGCTGTCTTTTGGACTGCAGGTTTTGGAGAGGTCTTGTCTGCAACGCGGCGGGTTCCCTTTACAGCTGGCACCTTAGTTTGGGATTTGGTAGCAGATTTCCGGGAAACGGGCTTTACCATCGGTTCTGTGCCGGAGACATCTGTTTTCTTGCCGTAGGCACTTGCATCGAGAATTGTGCCGCGTTTGCGGGGAGCTTCGGGTAGAGGCATATCGTATCTTTTGTTTTCAGCTAAAAAAGCAGCCGGATCGAAAGAACCGGCTGCAGGTGTTCTTAAGTTTGCTTGAGAATGGACGGGTCTTTGCGCACGGCGGTTCGAATCCCCGTGAAGATGGCGTTGGCAAGTCTGGCCTGATGTCGGGAATCACGCAGGCGGTTTTCTTCCTTGGGATTACTTAAAAACGCCGTTTCAACGAGAATGGACGGCACGCCCTGAGCTTTCAGAACGGCAAATTCTGCGTATTCGACGGACGACTTGTGCAACGGACCGAGTTTGGCGAGTTCCGAGAGCACTTCGTCGCCCAACTGAATGCCGTAGCGCAATTTTGTTTCAGCGAGCATATCCACAACTGTGCTGCGCGCTTGAGAGGCCACGTCCTTAAAAACTGTGCCGCCGATCTCGTCGGCTCGGTTCTGGGTTTGCGCGAGCCAACGTGCCTGCAGGGAAGAGGCGCCCCCCACGCTTAACGTAAAGACCGAGGAACCGTTGGCTTCGGGCTTGATCCAGGCATCAGCGTGAATGCTCACGAAGATGTGTGCTTTTTGTTTAACGGCTACTGCCGCTCGTTTGTGAAGGGGCAGGAAGAGATGCTACGGTGGCTGGTATGCTCGTAGGAACGACAGCACCCGTGGTGGTGACATCGCGCGCCGA